>Ga0164318_10006937_pt1 | contig 10983 bp, 14 predicted proteins | sample GuaBasSedimGuay9_FD_113734 | JGI IMG/M metagenome (GOLD analysis project Ga0164318, IMG submission 113734) | Subseafloor sediment microbial communities from Guaymas Basin, Gulf of California, Mexico - Guay9, Core 4571-4, 0-3 cm | ecosystem: Environmental > Aquatic > Marine > Hydrothermal vents...
GGCAACAGATTTTCTTGTTTTCTGACATCTTCTGGCAAGGGATCAGGGATTTTGTTCCTAAACTCTAAAAGCAGGGGTTTTAAAATAGAGCGGAGCCAACGAGAAGAGAGTTTTTCTGTTTCCGGGTAAACCGGTACCAACCTTCCCACATGTGTTAGGTTTTGAGAAATTGGACTACCGGAGCCAAATTCTTTTGGCAGAAGTTTCTCGTAGGCAGGATTTGATAGATAAGCGCCAGAATCATCTAAGGCAACCTTTCCTGCCAAGCATACATTATCGCCTGGTTTTAAAACCCTTGTTAGATAGGGCTGATTGAACCAAATTGTTTTAATAGCCCCGCTTTTATCTTCAACTATTGCCTGTGTTAGAAACATCTTTTTTTTCCAGGTGCGGGTATTTTTTATTTCTAAAAGTTTGCCTTGGATACAGCAGGTCTGATTAAGTTTAACCTTGGAAATAGGAACAACATTGGAAAAGTCCTCATAGCGATGAGGAAAGTGATACAAGAGGTCTCGGATTGTTTTAATTCCCATTTTGCGAAGTTTTTTGACATAAATTGGACCAATCCGAGGAACCTTTTCAATAGGAGTAAAAAACTGCATAAAATAATAAGGGTATTAGTCACCCCACGGACTAAATGATATGCTAATTTTAGCGCAATAATGGGCTAATTTAAGGATGATAAAGCCTTCTGATAATTCAAGCATCACAAAAATTAGAAGATTTTTTGTGAGAGCAAGATTTGGTAAAAGAATTAGATGTCCCTTTCAAAACAGGACAAAATGAGATTAGATAATCAAATTTCTTTAGAAAAATCATTGGATAATTTAGTTAAATTTGGCCCACTAAACGACTAATGCCCTAAATTATTTTAGTAAAAAGCGAGGTTTGGCCACCGGCTAAATATCCTCAGCAAGAAGATAAAAATTGCTAGATCTGACTTGCAAAACTTGATATTTGAGAATTGACTTTAAAGAAAAGTTATTTCTTTATTTCTTTCAGATATTTTTCAGATATTAGTATGTACTTACAGAATTTTTCAAAATCTTCAATTTCTTGAAGTTTTTCATAAATTTCTTCTGAAGCTACTTCCCAATAAAGATGAACTAATTTATTTCTGTATCCTGCCATCCTTTTTATTTTTTGAGCAAACTTAACAGGACTTGCAGTCCAATTTTACAGCGAAAGAAACATTTTTTCTAAAGTATTCTTTTGACTACAATTAAATCTTTTCGATTTAGCAAAGATTTAGCTGAATCCTCTCTTACCTTGCCGTCATCGGGACCATCGGGCTTTCTTTCCCATTTACAATGAATTATTTTATTCTTCCCAATAATAAATTGCCACATGGCTAATCCCTTGAGGAAATTTCGGATCATAATGATCCCATTTACCTTTAATAAAAATTAGGTCTCCAGGTTGTAACTTTTCTTTTTTAGGATTAATTTTCTTTCCCAAATGGGCTTGTTCCAAAGTTGTTTTCGGTAAAGCAATTCCAATTCTTCTGTAAAGATATTGAACAAAACTTGAACAATCAAAATTTTTGGGAGCTACCGAAGGGGAGGCGCCATATTTATATGACTTCCCTAAACGCTTTTTGGCGAAATAAATTAATCTCTTTTGTAATTTTTTCTTTTCAGCCATATTTAATTATATTTTAGCAAATAAAATAGCGCTCAGCCAATTAGCTGAGCGTCTTTTTTAAAGAATTCTATTTCAATCCCATTTCTTTTTCAATTTCCTTCAACATGTCTTTTGCTTCTCGGCGATATTCTGGATTGGGACTGGAAGAAAGAAGTCTCAATGTTAAGCGGTGCATTCGTTTTCCCAGGCCAGTGAGAAGACGATTTCCTTCTGCTTCTTTAGCAAGTTCTTGAAGTTCCTGAGGAGAAACAAATTTAGTTTCTCCCTTAGTTGGTTTTCCGCAAAGTCCAACCACTACTGGAAATGCCCAATCTCCTCCTCCTTTTAAAATGGCTGGGGTAAGAATTTCAGATTGTGGGCTTACTGAGATATTAAGTCCAACCTCATCTTTTACGTGTCGGGCTAACTCTTCCCCAAATATCCTTTCATCTGGAGATTGGGAAGCCCTTGCAGCATCAACGCCTCCGCCAGACAAGTCCCATTCTCCGGAAAACCTTCCACTAGTAATCTTCTTAAGAAGGATTTTCCTTCCTCATTGAAAATTCCAGCGAATACTCCAATCGTCGGTTGAACTACCCTTGGCCGAGAGTCAACTTCCACGTTTCGGGTTTCTACCGCCGAGCATTTTCTACACCTTCGCGCTTCTCCAATAAATCGACCTTTTGGAGTATACCACAACATCTTTTCCCATTCTCCCCATTCATGAGTATATTCTGCCATCTTGTCACCTCCTTTTTAAGGTCTTTCTTTTATTATTTCTCCACATCTCCTACACACTAAATATGGACTACCACCCGAATGTACCACAACTACCCCTTCTACTATAGACCCTTCGGTCCATTCAAGATCTTCACTTTGACAAACTGGACATCTTACTTCTTTTTCGTTCATTTTTTCACCTCCTTCCATTTTTTATTCCTTTTTCATTATTCATTTTTAAGGTACATTTCATTTTCCTCTCCTTTCATGCCTTTTATAAAATATCTTAACATGTTGACTCTGGTTTGTCAAACTGCTTGGATTTATACCCGTATCTCCTTCTCATCTTTTTCAATAGCCAAGGATTTCTTTCTAAGTCTTCATATTTTGTCTCTCTGTCTTCCCAACAAAATCCTTCTCCAGAAAAATATTGTCGAAAGATTGTTTTCCGGCTGGCTTTAAACATCTGTAATTTCTTTACCAGCCGGCGGCACACAAAGCACCGCCTATGCTTCCATCAGGCAGGACTTCATATACGCCTCCACCTTCATAATAAATTACCCCTCCGAGTAGTTCTCTCCTGCCACATTTCCTGCATTCATTTATTGAAGCGCGCACTATACCTGCTTCTTTCCACTCATCAGATTTCTCTTTCCGCAAATGCTCACATTCTGGGTTTCCTTCCCTTAAAATTTTTCTTTCCTCCGGCATTTTGGCACCTCCTTTTATATGTGTTTTATTATTAATTTTGTTCTCGTTCCATCCTGCAAAATAATCAGCAACTCATAGGATTGTCCTCGAGAAAGTACGGCCACTTTTTCTATTCCTTCGGGCGGAGATTTAAGTTTTAACAACCGAAGAGAAGAATTGGCTAATTCATTTATTTTACTTGCTTCTACTTTCCATATTCCAGTACCTGAATTATCAACGGCGCACTCAACAAGATAAATTATTCTTCCTTCTAATTCATAACTCGAGAAGCTTGCCGGTGGATCTTTGGGATGAAGTGTAGGTAGTTTTTGCATTGCCCCATTCTTTGTCACCACAAATACTTCTGTTACCATCTTGCACCTCCTTTTAAGAGTTTCTAATTTTTTTCAATCCTTATTAAACTAAAAAGATCTGTTTTTGTCTTCCTTTCTTTAATAAAATATTCAATCAAATTGATTTAAATCTGTCAACCATCAACTCTATTATAAGGGCATTAGTCGTTTAGTGGACCAAATTGGACTAAATTCTCCAATGATTTTTCTAAAGAAATTTGATTATCTAATCTTATTTTGTCCTGTTTTGAAAGGGACATCTAATTCTTTTACCAAATCTTGCTCTCACAAAAAATCTCCTAATTTTTGTGATGCTTAAATTATCAGAAGGCTTTATCATCCCACAATTTATACTTAAATTAGCCCATTATTGCGCTAAAATTAGCATATCATTTAGTCCGTGAGGTGGCTAATGTCCTAAAATAAAGATAAGTAATAAAGGAAGTAAAATTGCAAATTTCTATATATAAAGGAAAATTACTCTCTGAAAAAAGAGAAGCTATTCAAGCAAAACATAGACAGAAGCCCTCTCAAATTATTTTCCTGGTAGATTGCAGGATTTTTTATTGTGGTTTTGGCAAAAATTTGGTAGAGTTAAAAAATGGCTACCCTTTACATTATCGCTACCCCTATTGGAAATTTAGAAGATATTTCTCAGCGAGCACTTCGTACATTGTCAGAGGTTGATTTAATTTTGTGTGAAGATACCCGGGTGACAAAAAAACTACTGAATTATTATAATATTCAGACGCCGGTTCTTAGTTACCACCAGCACTCTAAGTTGAGTAAAATAAATTATATTTTAAGTTTGCTACAACAAAACAAAAGTTTAGCTTTGGTTTCCGATGCTGGCACGCCAGGTATTTCAGACCCAGGGAATAAATTAATTGAATTGCTTATTGAAAAAACTACTACTGAACAGGGTTTTGAAGTGAAAATTGTACCTATTCCCGGTCCTTCAGCAGTGATAACAGCAGCAAGCGTCTCAGGCTTTCCTATGGATAAATTTATTTTTTTAGGATTTGCGCCAACAAAAAGAAAACGAAAAAAATTTTTTGAAGAAATACTTAACTCAAAATATCCGGTTATTTTTTACGAATCACCTTACCGAATAATTAAAACCCTTTCTGAATTACAGTCATTAGCTATTTTCCATAACTCATTAATCAGTATTGTGGTTTGTCGGGAGTTGACCAAAAAATTTGAAACAATTTACCGAGGTGAAATCGAGAAAGTGATTGAAGATATTAAAGAAGATAAAATCAAAGGAGAGTTTGTGGTTATAGTTAAAAGGAAAAAAGAAAAATGAAAACAATACATAACTTCAAAAATATCAAAATTCGTATAGAGATCAATGATATACAATAATTTTCCCGGTGCATTTATTGCTTCTTCTGGAGTATTTGAAAAATATTTAGAAATAATCAATTAATATGAAGACAATTTTAGTAGATGCAGTCCATTGTTTCGTAATAAAAAGAGAAGACGGTACTTTTCATATTTTCAAAGAAATGCAGGAGCTGTTAGAAAACTACCCAAATAAAAAAATCATTCTTACAAATGCAAACGATGAAGAATTTAAAAAGTTTGGCTTGGATAAAATGCCCTGGGAGGTTTTCACTTTAAAGCACAATCCTGAAAAGACAGATCCTGAATATTACAGAATTATGCTCCAGAAATTTAATCTTTCGCCTGATAATGTTGTTTATTTTGAGCATAATCCTGATGCAGTAAAAAGCGCTCGGTCTGTTGGGATAAATACTTTCTATTACAATGAAAATAAAAGAGATTTAACTGCATTAAAGAAGTTTCTTGATGAAATTTTATAGAAGACATTCTTCTCTGCTCTTAAAATTGGTTTGCCAGAAAAGTTACTTCTTGCTTTGTTCGAGCCGGTAAATATTTATAAATTTCATTTCATTAAATATTATAATTATGAAGGTTTTGGTTGGCTCTCAAAATCCTGTAAAAATAGAAGGAGTAAAAGAGGCCTTTTTAAAATATTTTGATAACGTAGAAGCTATTGGTATAAAAGTTGACTCTAATGTCTCTGACCAACCAATAAATGATGAGACATTTGAAGGTGCAAAAAATAGGGCGTTAGAATTAAAAAAAATAAACAAAGAGAAAAATCTTGGTGCTAAATTTTTTGTTGGCATTGAAGGAGGAATAATAAAACTTTACTCAAGGTGGTTTGCCTTTGGTGCAATGTGTATTATTGATGATAGAGGAAGAATTGGTTTTGGGACTTCTCCATACTTTGAACTTCCAGAAAGTATTGTTAAATATCTTTTGAATGGTACAGAACTCGGTGATGTGATGGATAAAATTACAGGAGAGTACAATACTAAACAAAAGGGAGGGGCAATAGGATTTTTTACAAAAAACATCATGAATAGAAAGGAGCTATATGTTTATGGTTTAATAGTAGCCCTGATTCCTTTCATAAATGAAGGTTTATATTTTGAAAAATAATCGGCAGAATCTTAGGATTTTAAGCCTTCGTAGTTTAGTTATTATGGATTTGTGCAGAGTGGATAAACGTCTTTGAAAAACGGTTTTGTACGTCGGACCTAATGTGAAGTTATAGTTAGATAGATAGCGCTGATGTGTAGGTAGTTTATGTAGCTTATATGGGGCATAATTTAGGCCTTGTCTTGAGATTCTTTATTTAATTAAATTCACAGAATCACAATTATTTATGGCTTGGTTTATTTTTGCAATACTGGGAGCTTTTTTTGATGCTAGTTATTATGCTTTAATTAAAAAAAACCTGCAAAACATTAACCAATATGTTCTTTCAGCAGGTGTTTTTGTTACTTCTTCCATTGTTCTTTTTACAATTTCATTTTTAAAGGGACTTCCTGAAATTGGTCCTAGGTTTTATTCTTCTGTTTTTGTCACAGGCGTGGTTAATGTTGTCGCTGCCTTGCTTTACTTTAAGGCCTTGAAAACAACTGACCTTTCGCTTGCTATTCCAATGATATCTTTTACCCCGGCATTTTTGGTTTTGACATCATTTTTCTTATTGGGAGAACTTCCAACAATGCTTGGGATAATTGGCATTCTTTTAATCGTTATAGGGTCTTATGTTTTGAATACAACAAAGGATAGAGCAAGATTATCTGAGCCCATTAAATCAATTATAGCTAACCGTGGAACCTTGTATATGCTTATTGTTGCGTTTTTATTCAGTATTTCCTCTAATTATGACAAGCTAGTGGTGTTAAACTCTGATGCAATTTTCAGTTCAGCAACAGTACTTTTGTTTTTAGGAGTTTGCTTTTTAATTATAAGTATGGCCAAGGCAAGAAATGAATTAATAAATTCAAAAAAATATACTGGCAGATTTTTATTAGTTGGAACAGTGCTTTCTTTAGTTGCTATAACAATAAATATCGCTTTTACAATGCAAATAGTTCCTTATGTAATCTCATTAAAACGTTTAAGCATTCTGTTTAGCGTGATGTATGGTGGTTATTGGTTTAAAGAGACGAACATTTTTAGAAGAGCACTTGGCGCTATTATAATGTTGGCCGGTGCAATTTTGATTATCTTATTTTAGTTTTAGATAAAATTAAACAAGCGCTTGGGGTTGTTGGAGGAGTTTAAATAAATTAATATATAAAGAAGAGAAACTAGAAACAACAGTGACAGTTAAGAAAACATAGAAAAATGTATAAGCAAAAATTACCCAAGCCAACTTATTCTCTATGCCCGGTGTGTGCTAAAAGAATCTCTGCTAAGGTTTTTGAAGAGAATGAAAAGGTATGGATAGAAAAAACCTGTCCTGAACATGGAAAATTCAGAGAGGTTTATTTTGAAGATGCTGAAATGTATAACAGATTTAGAAAATTTGGATATGATGGGAAAGGTGTTTCAAATCCGAATACTAAAAGCACTGGAAATTGCCCCTTTGATTGCGGTCTTTGTTCTAATCACAAATCCCATACTTGTTTAGCTAATATCAGCGTTACTAATAGATGCGATCTTAGATGTTGGTATTGTTTTTATTTTCCTAAAGAAGGAGGAAATGTTTATGAGCCGAGCTTGGAACAGATAAGAGAAATGTTAAAAACAGGAAGAGAAGAAAGGCCTGTTTCTCCAATGGGAATTCAACTAACCGGAGGGAATCCTGAGTTAAGACCTGATTTGCTTGATATCATAAAAATCTGCAAAGAAGAAGGTTATACTCATATACAATTAAACACCCAAGGGACCTATAGATTATGGAAAGATGAGAAATTTGTAAGAGATATAAAAAAAGCAGGAGTAAATACGCTGTATTTGAGCTTTGACGGCGTTTCAAAAAAAGCAAATCCTAAGAATCATTGGGAAATTCCTTATATTCTTGATAATTGCAGAAAAGCAGATTTAGGAGTTGTTTTGGTTCCAACAGTAATTAAAGGAATAAATGACAAAGAATTGGGTCCAATTGTAAATTTTGCCTTGAACAATTTAGATGTTGTAAGAGGAGTAAATTTTCAGCCCGTTTCTTTAGTAGGAAGAATGCCAAGAGATAAAAGAGAGAAACAGAGAATTACAATCCCAGGGGTAATCAAGAATTTAGAAGAACAAACAAAAGGAATAATATCAAAAGAAGATTTCTATCCTATTCCAGTGGCCAGGCCAATAACAAGATTTGTTGAAGCGATAACAGGAAAGCCCCAATATTCTTTAAGCTCTCACTTTGCATGCGGGGCAGGGACCTATCTGTTTCTTGATGACAATAAAGTAATCTCTCTTCCTAGATTTCTTGATGTTGAAGGACTTTTAGAATATTTGGACAAAAAAGCAGAAGAGATTGAAAATAAAAGAAATAAATATCTTGTTGCCTCAGAGATTCTTTTTAACTTAAGAAGATTTATTGACAAAAACAAAGAACCAAAGGGCTTAGATTTCTATAAACTGCTTTTTAATGTATTAATCAAACATGATTATCAGGCATTAGGAGAAATTCATTGCAAGAGTTTGTTTATTGGAATGATGCACTTCCAGGATTTATATAATTATGATATTGAAAGGGTTGAAAGGTGTGTTATCCATTATTTGATGCCCAATAAAAAAATTATACCTTTCTGTACCTTTAATGTCCTGCCAGAGCTTTACAGAGATAAGATACAGGAAGAGTTTAGCATACCCACAGAAGAATGGGAAAAAATAAATAATAAAAAACTAAAAGATGATTTATACCGCCGGGATGTTAAAAAATTAGAATCTGGAGCAATCTATAAAATGACCTACAATAATTTAAAAAATTTCTTTGGCTAAAATGTAGCCGAATTGATTGATTGGATAGTACAATTATTTATTATGTGGGAATATATTATTTTAGGAGTACTGCAGGGGATATTTGAATGGATCCCTATTTCCAGCGAGGGAGTGATTGCTTTAGCAAGTCAGTTTTTAAAAATACAAGCCAATCCTATTGATATGGCTTTGTTTTTACATTTAGGAACCCTTTTTGCGGTTTTAGTTTATTTCAGAAATGACTGGAAAAAGGTGTTGATACTAAAAAGTCCTAAACTGCTTTATTTTTTAATCATATCTTGTTTTATTTCGTTGTTGATTGGTTTTCCGATTTATAAATTTGTCAGAAATATAGCTATAGGAAATATTCTTTTATTGGTTATGGGTTTTGGTTTGCTTTTGACTTCTTATTTTCATAAAACAAAAAAGACCCTTGGATTAGGTTTGGATAAATTGGCAGTAATTGCCGGTGGCTTACAAGGATTAGCAGTAATTCCTGGATTATCCCGTTCTGGCTCTACTATTTTTGGCTTATCATTAGGCAATCTTTCCCCTGCTCAGATTTTAAAGCTTTCTTATATGATGTCAGCTCCAGTGATTTTGGCATCAACTGCTTATTTGGTTTTAGAAAATTCAGTTTTGCTTGAGGCCTGGCCATCTTTGATTTCCAGTTTTTTAATAGGTTTTTTAAGTTTGCGTTTTCTAATGAAAATTGGACAGACAATAAATTTTTATTATTTTACTCTGATTTTTGGCCTACTTTGCTTTCTTGGTGCGATAATCGGATTTTTGGCATAAGAACACAAATTTAAATTTAGATAAAACAGGAATAAAAAGTTTGAATTTTTGAGCACTATCTTTTAATTTATCAATCAGAGGGTATATTAGCTTGACATTTACTTTGTTTTCGGTAGAATAAAATTATGATAGAAAAGATTTATTTGTCCGTTGGAGAAAACGGACACTTTTTATAAAGCTATGGATTTAAAAACCTTTACATCAAGCATTGCTCAAATTGCTGAAGAAAAAGGTCTTGCCTCTGACAAGGTTATTGAGATAATTGAGGCAGCTTTTGCTGCAGCTTATAAAAAAGAATATGGAAAAAAGGGCCAGATAATCAGGGCTAAGCTTGATCCCAAGACCGGCAAGGTAAGGTTTTGGCAAGAAAAGACAGTAGTAGATGAGAAAATGATTTATTCTGAAGAAGAATTAGAAAAGCTGAAAGAAAAAAGAATTAAAGGTCAAGAGGATAAAGAAGAAGAAAAGAAAATCCGTTTTAATCCTGAAAGACATATTATGTTAGAGGAAGCCAAAAAAATAGACCCTGATACTAAACCAGAAGAGAAAATTAAATTGCCTTTGGAAGCAAAAGAGGATTATGGCCGGATTGCTGCCCAGACAGCGAAACAGGTAATTTTGCAAAAAATCAGGGAGGCAGAAAGAGAGGCAATCTATGAAGAATATAAGTCGAAGGAAGGAGAGGTTATTTCCGGGATTGTTCAGCGTATTGAAGCAGGAAATGTTTATTTGAATATTGGCAAGACAGTAGGAGTTTTACCCAAAGAAGAACAGATCCCAAAAGAGTTTTATAAGCCAGGCCAACGCTTAAAGGTTTATGTTTTAAAGGTTGAAGAAACCTCAAAAGGTCCTGTAATTTTTTTATCCCGGGCCTTTCCAAAATTAGTTTCTAAATTGTTTGAATTAGAGGTTCCGGAGATTTCAACAGGGCAAGTGGTGATTAAGGCAATTGCTCGTGAGCCGGGCTCTCGTTCAAAGGTGGCTGTGGCCTCAACCGAGGAAGGTATTGATCCTATAGGCGCAGCTGTTGGTCAGAAAGGAACCAGGATATTGGTGATAACCAATGAATTAGGCGGTGAAAAGATTGATGTTATTGAATGGCAAGAGGAGCCAGAGAAATTTATTGCCAACGCTCTTGCTCCTGCTAATGTCTTAGAAGTGAAAATTAAAGAAAAAAACAAGGCCTTGGCAATTGTTCCTGAGGACCAGCTTTCTTTGGCTATTGGCAAGGAGGGGCAGAATGTTCGTCTGGCGGCAAAGCTCACTGGCTGGAAGATAGATGTGAGAGGTTTAGAATCTGAAAAGACGGAAGAGAAAGAAACCCTAGAAAAAGAAGAGAAAAAATAATAAAAAATATAAAAACGCAAAGCACAAACGTCAAAGCACAAAAGCACAGCTTAAAACTAAAATCTAAATAGAAGATTTTAAGCTTTACGTTGTGATTTTGAGCTTTGAACTTTGGGCTTTGATTTATATGACTAATCTGTTCAAAGATATCCCTGCAGGTTCTAACCCGCCTGATGAAATTAATGTAGTAATAGACATACCA
>Ga0164318_10006938_pt1 | contig 10981 bp, 8 predicted proteins | sample GuaBasSedimGuay9_FD_113734 | JGI IMG/M metagenome (GOLD analysis project Ga0164318, IMG submission 113734) | Subseafloor sediment microbial communities from Guaymas Basin, Gulf of California, Mexico - Guay9, Core 4571-4, 0-3 cm | ecosystem: Environmental > Aquatic > Marine > Hydrothermal vents >...
AATAGCGAATACACCATAAGGGTTAAACCGAAAATCGAAAGTGGTAACGTTCATTGAAATCCAGAAGTTATTGTAAATTTACTGCTTCGTAACGCCTTACGGTGCATCGCAGGGCCGTTGGCAACAAGGCGAAGTGCCCACGCACATTTAAACCCATTTGGTTTTTTGCCCACGCACAAAGCCAACAGAAAAAAACCAAAAGAGTTTAAATCTTAGCTAACGCACAAAAAAAACTAATAGAACAGACTTATGGACTTCAGCAAGCAACGAGACAAAACAATAGTACTAAAAGAAAAAGGGAAAGCACGACAATTTTTTATTGAAAACATTGTATATATTGAGTGTGACGGTTATATATCAAAAGTGCATTTGAATAATGGCGAGTATCCAGAATCTTTTGCGATTCTTTTAAAGGTAATTGAGAGAGAAGTTAATGGATATGATTTTTGTAGAATAAACAAAAATACATTAGTCAATTTGAAATACTTTCAAAGTTTTGTTTCTGGACGGAAAAGATGCTTTGTAACAAGAAATGGGATAGAAATGAAAATTTCAAGACGAAAATGGTGCGTTTTTAAGAAAAACATGAAAATGTAAGATACCGTTTATTTGGAAAAAGATACCGTTTATTTAAGAAAAAGTACCGTTTATTAGATAAAACGACCACTTGACATTTTGTATGACATTTGTTTGTAGAATTGTAAAATCCAAATTAAGGTACTGAAAATTTAGTAAGTGATAAGGGTGACGCCACTATAAATGCAGCCCATAACTCTAAATTTATTTTTATGAATAAATTAAAACTGAATGAGTTGAGTAAGCATGATATGCTGAAAGACGATGAACTCAAAAGTTTAAGAGGAGGTGAAGACGGTACTTGTGGCTGTGGTTGTTTATGCAGTTGCAGCAATAGTAGCGGCCCGTCCACTTACCGAAGAATGAAACGAAGTACGAGAAGTTTCAGTAGAACTTGTACTACATAAACAGTTTATTCTTGTTTTCTTTTAAACAATTAAAAAGCAAGTACTTTATCCACATGTACTTGCTTTTTTCTTCGATACTTATTAATAATTGATTTATATTACCATATATCTACCTTAATACAAAACCTTTAAACAATGAATAACATCATTACTTTTAAAACTGAAAATAACTATAATTACATATACAATCTGTCAATGAAGCAGTTTTGCTTAATAGACGATGTGACATATGAGATATTTAGACTATTGGAAAAAGGAATAGAACTTAGCAAAATACAAGAACGTGATTTCGATATAGATACATTAAAGTTAATGGAAGGATTACCACTTGATTTTTACATTTCAAAAGCAACAGCCTTTTTATCAAAAATGGAAAATGATTGGAGACCTGAGGTAATAGGACAGTTTTCGAGTGAACAAATTAAGCGTGAATTCTTCCGTAGTCCACAAATTGTTTTTGAAGTCACGGAGAAATGCAATTTAGCCTGTAAATATTGTGCTTATGGTTCCTTCTACACAGGCTTTGATAAAAGGGTAAACAAAAGCCTAAATACAGAGTATGCTAAGAATCTTATAAAGTACATTTTTTCAAATAAAGATATGGTTTCACAGCAACATATAACAATAAGTTTTTATGGTGGTGAACCTCTATTAAATATAGGTTTTATTGAGGAAATTGTAAACTTTTGTAAGAAACACACAACAAAAAATCAAGTACTAAAATTCACAATGACAACAAATGGCACATTGCTGAATAAATATATTAAATTTTTAGTCAAGCATAATTTTGAGGTACTTATTAGCATTGATGGAAATAGAAAAAACAATTCCTATCGCATTTACAAAAATGGTAGAGAATCATTTTTTGACATCATCAAAAACATAGAATTAATCGCAAAAGAGCATTCATCATTTTTTGAAAGAAATGTTAACTTTATTGCAGTACTTCATAATAAAAACTCCATTAGAGCAGTAAACGATTTCATATTTGGCACTTATGGCAAATATCCATTTATTTCAGAAATTGCACCTGATGGGGTTCTTCCAAATAAAAAAAATGATTTTTTAGAAATGTTTAAAAATAAGCACGAGGATTTGTTGCAGACAAAAGATTACTATTACCAACTTACTAAAAAGAATATTGAAAAAACACCCGATTTTGATTCTTCTGTATCTTTTATTAATAACCTGACCAATCTGAAAATATCTGATTTCTCTCAAATTAATAATTTGAAAACATCACAGGATAGGATTATTCCAACTGGTACATGCTTACCATTTCAAAGAAAAATATTTGTCACGGCTAATGGAAAAATATTACCTTGTGAAGGTATTGATCATCTACACTCGCTTGGTAGAGTTGATTGTGACAACGTAAGTATTGATTTTAAAGCAATAGCAAAATCACACAATCTTTTTCTTAATAAAATTGCTAGACAATGTGAAAAGTGTTATCGAATTACAAGTTGTGCGAATTGTATATATACTATGGATTTTAGTAATAATTCTCCAATATGTGATGAAAATGCAGATAAAAGAGAGTTCACAAAGTATTTGTCTGAAGAGATTTCTTTCTTAGAATCAAACAAACAAGTTATTAAAAAAGTGTTATATGAAACAGAACTTAGCTAACAATGAGATACAGCTCCTAATTTTTGAACCCTCTGTTTTTTTCTTATTAAGGGGCAAAAGGGTTTTAATATATGATGCTGATAATGGGCTTAAACTCACTTACGAATCACCTATTATTGTAAGTTTTCTTTCCGAAAGCAGACATGAGTATTACCATTATTTTTTCTTGCCTTCAAAAAATAATATCAATGAAGAAATAAAAGCATTCATTGATGATATTACTAAAAACAAATTTGGTTTCTTAATATTGAAAAAAGATGATACACACGAACCTGTTCAGTTTGTTCCGCAAATAATTCATAAGCAAATATCTTCCTTACATTCAAACTCAAAAGGCTATGAAACCAATGTTGATATACGGAATCTAAATGAAATCACAGTATTTTTGAATAACAAAAGTATTTTTTCTGATATGTCGGTTGAAAAAAAAGAATCTGTTGAATATAAAAGTTCATCTCTGGATAACCTTGACAATCAGCTAAATCTTGAAGAATTTTGTAAGTTTGTTCAGCCAGCTTTAGTTCTAAACACTCTTTTCAGAATTAATATCAAAGGAAAAATCTTTGTTTATTCACAGTTATCAGAACTTGTTAGCTTTATAAGAAAGCATGACAAGAAATTACATATTAATTATTTTGTAGATTTTGAATCTCTAAATAGTAATATCGATTTAGTGAAGGAAATATTGGTATTAAATTCAACCATAACATTAATTATTAAAAGCTCATTATATCAAACAGATATAACAAACTTAATTTATACTTTGGGCGATAAGTGGGAATATATCAAACTGCAATGCATTGTTGAAAATAAAAATGATTTTTATAATTTTCAAGAAATGTTAGACAAGATAGTATTATCTCAAGTAATTTATAAACCTTACTTCAATGGTAATAATTATTCATTTTTTGAAGAGAATATTTTTTTAAATATTGATGACATTAACTCTCTAAAACCAAGCAAAGTAGATGTTCTTAAACGACAGCACCTTAATCCATTGGATTTTGGAAAGATTATAATACTAAGTAATGGTAATGTGCATGCTAATTGTAACAACCCAATAATTGGCAACATTTCTAATGATAACATTTACAATATTATAGGAAAGGAGTTAACCAATGGAAAAAGTTGGTTGAAAACCAGAAAAATGGTTAATCCTTGCAAATCTTGCATTTACGAAATAATTTGCCCGCCTATTTCCAATTACGAATACATTTTTAAACGATTTAATCTTTGTCATATTATTATTTAACAGAATGGACAGTCAAACTACATCAAAACTAAAATTAAGTATCTTTCTGATATTATCAATCTTTTCTGTTAGTGGTTATTCCCAACAGGTCTCCTCAATAAAAGTACTAGGTAGAGTTATTGATTCAACTGAATTAGGGATTCCGTTTGCTGCAATTCAATTTCTTGATAAAAATGATAGTACAACACTGTATGGTACAATTTCAAATGAGAATGGAATCTTTTCGATAGACTCAGTAAAACCCAGTAGTTATTTTGTTAAAGTTACTAGCATCGGTTTTAAAACTAATTACCGCACACTAGTATTATCTGAGAAAAAAAAAGAAATATACCTGAAGCTATTTAAATTATATCGTGACCCTTTTCAATTAGATGAAATTGAAATTAAAGGTAAAGCAAGTGGCTATTATGAACTTGCCGACAAAACTGTTTTTTACCCTGATAGTATTAGTTTACAGTCAACCAGAAACGGTTTGGACTTAATTAATAAACTTCCAGAGATACAGGTTAATAAAAGAGATGGTGCTATCCGTGTACTAGGCAATAGCAATGTACTGGTATTAATAAATGGAGTTAATAATAACCGTACACTTAAAGCAATTAACCCAAATGATATTGAAAGAATTGAATTAATTACACATCCATCTGCTAAATATCGATCTGACATTGTGAGTGTTGTTAACGTAGTTTTGAAGGATAACCGGAAACAAGGCGTCTCAGTTTATTCTGATATATCGGTTTGCGTAAATCAAAGAAATCATTTTGCTTTTGCTCAAATTGGCTATTCATTTAATAAATGGCAATTCTTTATTAATTATAGAGGATTTATTAGTCAGGACATAAGTAAAGACACAACAACCCGAACTGAACAATCTGACATTAACCAATTTGAATACTATTCTTTCCCACTGGAAGATGCAATATTTAACGGCAACCATCATCGAATCCAATACGGTATTGATTTTATCCCCAACAAAAAGACTATATTTAATTTTACTGGTCAAATATATTTTTTTAAAGCATATTTTAATTCGAAGACAAAAATGCAAACTAAAAAAAACGAATCGCTTTTACGCTCATCAATAAATACAACTACTTCAAATACAAATAATACTCAACAAAACTACACCTTGTATTTTAGAAAAGAATTTATTAAGCATAATGAAATATCATGGAACACCAATCTCTACTTACTTAATGATATGGGGGTGTCAAATTATAGTGACACATCGCAATATACATCCCCTCCTGCGGATATTATTTCAACAAGAGATGAATTATCATCCTTTCACCAGTATTCAATAAATTCAAGAATAGATTATTCTCAATCAATTTCAGAACAAATCAAGTTTGAGACAGGTTATCAATACTATGGAAGAAGTATCAATACAGACGTTGAATCGTTTGGAGTTCACACTTTTTTATATTATTCTGATAATCGAAATTCTATTTATGGCAACATTATTTTTGAATTTCAAAAGCTTGGCATTCAATCAGGTTTGCGTTTGGAAAACCTGAACATACGCTTGTATGATACTCTCAAAAATAATTACCTAAAATGGTTGCCATCTATTGATTTTCTTTTTAAGCTTAAACCTGGTCACAATATTAGACTTTCTTATAATCAGAAACTCAAATATCCATCATATTACCGTCTGAACCCATATGAGTATTTCTCATCAGATTCCCTAAGTTCTGGTTCTGGCAATCCTTATCTGTTACCTGAAACCAGTCATGTTATTAATGCTACTTATTCTTTTAAACGCAAGAGTTTTAACACTTCACTTTCTTTAGAATATCGTAGTGTCGTAGATATTATAGCTGAAAAAATATCGACTGAAAATAATATCTTCAAAACTAAATATGAAAATCTTGGTAGGGCTAACCAATTTGGCTTGAAATTCAATATATATACTTTCCTATTTAATTTTGTGGAAATAGAAAGCTATTTATACATTTCTTATAACAGTTTTCCAGACCGCTCCGAATATAACGGTTTAGCGTACAATAGTGGCATTTCATCATACATACCTTTACCATGGGATATAGATTTGGAATTGAGTTTTATTTTTGCAAGTAAAGAAATTAATTATAACGGGTGGTCTATAGAAAATGCGATGATAGATGAGATATCAATCAGTAAAAACATATTAAAAAACAACGGTACAATTGGAATATCAGTTTGGGAGCCTTTTCTTAGATCTCGTTATAGAGAAAAAATATGGACTCCCACTACGGTTGAAAAAAACAATGGTGAGGTTCTAAATAACACTAGTTTTATGATTAATTTTAGCTATTTCTTAAAGGCAGGGAGGAAAATTGAAAAATCGAAGAAAGTTTTATATATGGAAAATAATGAGCGAAACTAATAACAACTCACTTTTCTCTTAATTGTAATAATAGAATGGGGTTCCCTATATACATCCAGCCTGATGCAATGGACTGCGGTCCTTCTTCCTTAAAAATAATTGCCAAATTCTATGGTAAAGATTTTTTACTGGATAAACTCCGTAATTTAACATTTACAGTAAGAGACGGAGTTTCTCTTTTTTCAATTAGCGAAGCAGCCGAGCAATGTGGGTTTAAAACAGTTGGTGGTAAATTAACTTTTGAAAAACTTGAAAAAGAAGCTCTTTTACCTTGTATAGCACATTGGAATCAAGAACATTTTGTAGTTGTTTACAAAATAAAAGCAAAAAACTATTTTAGAAAACAAGCCAAAATTTATATTTCCGACCCTGCACGTGGTCTTCTTAAATATACTGAAGAAGAATTTAAAGAACATTGGCTTAGCACTAAATCAGGAGGAGAAGACAAAGGCATTGTGTTGCTTATTGAGCCAACACAAGAATTTTACAAACAGGAAAGCGATAAAACAGACCGTAACAGCCTGAAATTCCTTTTTGGTTATTTTATGCGGTATAAACGATTTTTCGGACAGCTCATAATTGGCTTGTTACTTGGCAGTTTATTTCAGTTGATTTTTCCGTTCCTTACACAAGCAATTGTTGATACAGGCATTGCCAACAAAAACATAAGCTTTATTTATCTTATCCTTATCGCCCAAATGATATTGATAATCAGCCGTATGTCAGTCGAATTTATAAGGCGGTGGATATTGCTGCATATCAGCACACGGATAAACATTTCGTTGATTTCAGATTTTTTTATTAAACTCATGAAACTGCCCATGAGCTATTTCGACACCAAGCTCACAGGCGACATCCTGCAACGTATTGACGACCATACAAGAATTGAACAGTTTTTAACGGCAAGATCGCTAAATACTATCTTTTCACTGTTTACATTGATTGTTTTTGGTGGAGTATTGTGGTTTTACGATATAACCATATTTTCTATTTTCTTCATTGGAAGTATCATTTATACTTTTTGGATACTTATTTTTTTGAAAAAACGTCGTAACCTTGATTATAAATATTTTGAAGCAAGAGCAAGGAACCAAAACAAAACCTACCAGTTAATACAGGGGATGCAGGAGATAAAACTGCAAAACTCCGAAAAACGCCATCGCTGGGAGTGGGAAGATGTACAAGCAGATTTGTTCCAGATAAACATAGCATCGTTAAAACTTGAGCAAGCGCAGGAAGCCGGCAATATTTTAATCAATGAAACAAAAAATATCATCATCACAGTTGTAGCAGCTTTGGCCGTGATCAACAATGAAATGACACTTGGCATGATGCTGGCAACACAGTATATTATCGGACAGTTAACTTTACCAATTGAACAAACCGTAGCTTTTATTCACGACTTGCAGGATACAAAAATCAGTTTGGAACGTATCAGCGAAATCCACGAAAAAGAAGATGAAAATGCCAACAAGATAATTCAAAAATATGATCTGCCTGTCAGAAATATTGTTATCGAAAACATGATGTTTCAATACGAAGGACCGCATTCAAAAAAAGTGTTGAACAAGATTAACCTTAACATCCAACAAGGAAAAGTAACCGCAATAGTTGGCGCCAGCGGAAGCGGGAAAACGACGCTAATCAAGCTGCTTCTACAGTACTACAGCCCTATTTATGGAACAATAAAAGTTGGAGAACAGAATTTGCAAAACTTCAATACAACATGGTGGCGCAACCAGTGTGGGGCAGTAATGCAAGACGGCTTTATTTTTTCAGAGAGCATTGCACATAATATTGCTGCAAGTGATGCCAAAATAGATAAAGAGAAACTTGCCCATGCAGCCAAGACTTCAAATATCCACGATTTTGTTATGGAACTGCCGTTGAAATACAGTACAGTTATTGGCAATGAAGGTCAAAACCTGAGTCAGGGACAAAAACAAAGAATCTTAATTGCACGGGCAATCTACAAAAACCCTGATTTTCTGTTTTTTGATGAAGCAACAAACGCCTTGGATGCCAACAATGAAAAAGCAATTGTTGAGAATTTGCAGGAATTTTATAAAGAGAAAACTGTTGTTGTTGTAGCACACAGGTTAAGCACCGTGAAAAATGCCGACAAGATTATTGTACTTGATGATGGTGAAATTGTAGAAGTTGGAAACCATCTGGAACTCACCAGGAAGAAAGGAGCATATTATCAACTTGTAAAAAATCAGCTGGAATTAGGGAATTAATTTAAAAATTGGGGGTTAAAATGTATTAAATGAGTAAAGCAGATAACATAGAATTAAGAAGTGAAAAGACAAGAAATATAATTGGGCAAATACCACCAATAATTATCCGGGCAGGGATAACTGTAATTTTTTTTATAATTTTAGGTTTACTTGTCGGTACTTGGTTCTTTAGATACGAATACACAATAAAAGCAACAGCATCAATAGAACCACAAAATAACAACTTGATTATTTACATAAAAATTCCTGCAAACGAAATAGACAAAGTTAAAACGGGTCAAAAAGTAATATTGGATTTTAACAATATCCCAAACCTTTACAATGAAAAAATTATTACAGAAATACAGACCATCCCCAATAAAATTGAAATATCAAAAAAAGGTGGATTTTATCTGTCAAAGATAAAGATACCCAGAAACACAAAAACAGAAACGGGGAAAGAAATAAATATTATTCAACAAACAACCATAAATGCTAAAATAATTACTGACAAGATAAGTTTCTTCGACAGAATAACAGAACCGTTCATGACATTGTTTAATTGGGAGAAATGAAAGCCCACGCTTCGCTGTCAAGCACATTGCCAAGTCGTTCAAATGCCCACCGCCAAAACCTAAACTTGTCAATAAGCTTGCCAGCCCCGTCCCAGAAAGAAAACGCCCAGTTGCCAACAAGCGCTCATACTGCATAGCGCAATTTGTTGTAAATATGAACATTACGTGTATTAATTTAATATATTTGTAGGCAGAAAAATATGTGATATTAATGCGCAACGCAGCATAGCGCCATACGTTGGCAACCATATAAATAAACCATGACAGAACAAGACTACACAGTGAGAGAAATATTTGCATATTATGGTAGAACCATGTATTTGGCACAAGCAATTGAAAAAGGAATAATGAACTTAATTGTAATTAACCAACATAAACATGGAATAACCAAAACAAGATATGATGAAATACTCCATGAGAAATCATCAATGACATTTGGTCAATTAAAAAGAGAGATTAAAGACCTTGATTGTTTCTCAGACCCTGAAATTAAACTGATTGAAAAATTCCATGAAAAAAGAGATTTTCTTGCTCATTCATTTTGGTGGGAAAGAGCAGTTGAATTTTATGATGAGAATTTACAACATAAACTATTAGTTGAATTAGATGATTTAACCGAGTTCTTTGATTCCTTAAATGAAACCGTTGAAAATAAAGCAACACCATTCATTGAAGAACACAGTATTGACATTGATGGTATTAGAGATAAAATGATTGCTCAAGGCAAAACAATTCCTTTTGAATCATTTAGGAAACTTAATAGAAATGAGACTGTTATAGATTTGTTTCCATATAAGAATGCAGAAAATAGTTTGATTCCGATTTTTGAATTAAAGGACAATACATTTTGGACAATTTGTGAAATTGGATTAACTCAGTATAAATTTGAAATTATTCAAAAAAATAGACAAAATTTCAAAGGATTCGAAGTAATTCTTCCTGTAAATCAATTTAATCCAAGACCAAAAGTTGAGAACCATTGGAATTATGCACTTGATTTAAAAAAGGAAGGATTAAAAATGATTGTTAGCAAAGAAAAACCAGAGAGCCTTATGAAATGGAATATTCGTAAATAAGAGATAAAATGTAAAAACCAGTAAATATAAAATCAAGATTATGAAGATAGTTTTAGTAACAATTATTATGGCAGCCAGTATTTGTATTGTTAATGCCCAAGATAGAATCATTAAATTGAGCGGAGATACAGTTTCATGCACAGTATCTGAAATAAATCAACACAACATTAAGTTTAAATATCCTGATGAAGATTTGGTAAATATTATTTCAACAAACATTGTACAAGAAATATATTTTAACTCAGGTAGAGTACAAAAATTCAATGCTCGAATATTGGTTCTTAGCGCAGCAGACTGGGGGAAAGTTATTATCACAAAAAATGCATCGGATGTTGAAGGTCTTAAAAGGATTGGTGAAGTGTCTGCAAAAGCAAGTAGTGGAGCCCCAGTTGACCAAGCAAAGATTCAGAAAAAAGCAATGGATAAACTGCGAAAAAAAGCAGCAAGTTTGAAAGGACATATTGTTCTTATTTTAACTGAATCGGGTGACCCAGGAGGTTGGGGACCAAGTGGAGGCAGCACTAAAGCAAGTTACATTGGTATTGTGTATGGATATTAATTGTTTACTATGGGTAATAATGTCCATTTGAAATTTCAAATCAACACAAAGACAAATACGGTTGCCAACACGCTATATAATAAATTGGGCAGAAAGCACTAAATATGAACATTTTAACATCAAATAAAAATTGTAGTAAATTGAAAAATTGGTGTTTCAAAATGCCCAACTTATCATATAGCCACCGTTGTGCTGCATTCCCCACATTAAGAAACCTCAATTAATTTCTATTGCTAACGATAGCAGTGCGCCAGAGTTTCTATCAAAGCAAAATTTCCATTAAATTTGAATCGACTCTTTGCAAGGCCGATTTTTTA
>Ga0164318_10006939_pt1 | contig 10980 bp, 7 predicted proteins | sample GuaBasSedimGuay9_FD_113734 | JGI IMG/M metagenome (GOLD analysis project Ga0164318, IMG submission 113734) | Subseafloor sediment microbial communities from Guaymas Basin, Gulf of California, Mexico - Guay9, Core 4571-4, 0-3 cm | ecosystem: Environmental > Aquatic > Marine > Hydrothermal vents >...
TGAATATAGTTGACCGGAGCCCGGATATCAGTGCGGGCATTATCCTGTTGCTGTCAGACGGTGAAGATATTGATAATAGTCCGACAGCCATTGCAGCGATCGCCCGAAAAGCCGCGCAATCGGGCCGGCGTATCTATGTCTGTGGTCTCGGGCATGAGAGTCCAGAGTTGATTCCGATTCGCACCCCGGATGGTCGGCGGGTTGTGGGCTACTATCGTGATGCCGGTGGCGAACTTATCCGGACGGCTCAGGATTCGGAAATTTTGCGTAACGTGGCGAGTTTGAGTGGTGGTAGCTACTGGCCGCTCGGTCGTGACAAGGTTGCGAGAAAAGTGGTCGAACGGGTTAAACATGACCTCATGGCATCGGGCGAATCCATGAGGTTTGCAAAACGTTCTGACTCATGGGCTCCGGCTCTGTTGGTGCTAGCTTTCGTATCTTTGCTGGCTGCGGTCAGGTTAGATTAGTTAAGATCTTTGCTGCTTGCCAACTTAAACTGTCGGATTCCGGATAGACGTCACCAGGTTCATTATAGTAATCTTCACCTTAATACTAAAGTAGGATAGTTCATTTTTTTGTAGATATAAAATTCAAACTGATGTAATAAGACACACCAAGTATGGTTTTTATTTGTGACTTTTTATGAAGAGGGGATATGATGAAGAGATGTAAAAATTATCTACAGGTACTGACTTTTTTTGTGGTTTTCAGTTTATTTCTGTCAACTGTGGTAGTGGTGCAGAGTGTCTCAGCGGCGGAAGCTCCGGCCAAAAGTCCGGCTAAAACAGCAAGTTCCAGTGGCTCAGCCAGCGAAGGAGAGCTTGCCCAGGTTCTAGGGCCGATCGCCCTCTATCCTGATACGTTACTGGCGCAGATGTTTATGGCGGCAACCTATCCGCTTGAGATTGTTGAGGCGGCCCGTTTTGTTAAGGAGAAGCCGAAGCTTAAAGATGATGCATTGGATAAGGCCTTAAAAGAGCAAGAGTGGGATGTCAGTGTTAAATCGATCTGTCATTTCCCTACGGTTCTGGCTTCAATGAGTGAAAATCTTGATGCCACGAAAAGACTGGGTGACTATTTTCTTGCTGATCAGAAAGTGGTTATGGATATGGTCCAGACCCTCAGGGCCAAGGCTAAAGCTGCGGGTAAGTTGGAGAGTAGCGAGGAGCAGAAGGTTACGGTTGAAGAGAAAATTATAGTTATAGAGTCAACCAATCCCGAAGTTGTTTACGTGCCATCCTATACTTGTTCCTACGTTTATGGTGGATGGGGGTATCCTCACTATCCACCTTACGGTTGGTATGCGCCGTATCCGGGTTACGGGTTTGGGGTCGGAGTTGCGATAGGTATCGGGATTGGTGGTTGGTGTAGTCCCAATTGGGGGCGTGGTGATATCGATATCGATATTGACCGTACTAACAATTTCAATAAGAATGTCAATCGCGAAGGTCGCGGCGATCGCGAAGGTCGCGGCGATCGCAAAGGCCAAGGCGATCGGAAAGGCCAAGGTAGCAAAAAATCCTGGAAACATAACTCCAATCATCGGAAAGGGGTGGCCTACAACGATAAATCGACCCGGAAAAAATTCGGTCAGTCCGACCGGGCGGCAAAGCAAAAAGATATCAGTCGGGGTCGCTCCGGGCAGGGTTTAAACCGCAAAACCCGTGATTCAATCAATAAGCAGGGTTTGAAGAGTAATCGCAGTGCCAGCCAGAGGGCTCTTGGTTCAAACTCTGGCAAGAGGCAAAATGTCTCCGGTCGTTCTTCAGCTAATCGTTCTTCAGCTAATCGCTCTCGCTCAAATCGCTCCAGCGCCTTTAACAGTTCCAGCTCGAGTCGTCGGACCAGTCATATGAGTAATCGTGGCGGCGCCAGTCGGAGTCGTGGCGGCGGCGGTCGTGGTGGTGGTCGTGGTGGTGGTCGTGGTGGTGGTGGTCGACGGTGATCGAGAATATATCTGACTGCCGGCAGGTTTATACCTCCGGGGAGACCTTCTTTGGGGGCGAAACAAACAAATTGAAGAGGGAGAATACTACTATGACTGGATGTCTTAAAAATAGATCACTACAAACCGTTACCAACTTATGGTTGATGGGGCTGACGGTGATGATTTTTATCATAATGAACGCTGGTAATGGCTTTGCTGAAAAGAGCACTCTTAAAGGCCAGGGTTTCAATGCCCCGGAGACGGCGGTTGCGACCCTTGTCGATGCCGCAAGGGAATTTGATTCAGGAAAAATTTTGGCTATCCTCGGACCCGATGCTGAAGAGATTATTTTTTCTGGAGACGATGTTGCCAGCAAAGAAGATGCAGTTGAATTTGTCAGAAAATACGATGTGAAACACCGGCTTAAACTGGAGAGTTCGACCTTGGCCAACCTGCTTATCGGAGACGATGATTGGCCGTTCCCAATTCCGCTGGTCAAAAGTGGTGAGAGCTGGTTTTTTGATGTTGGCGCCGGTAAGGATGAGATTTTGAACCGTAGAATCGGCGAACACGAGCTTGAGGTGATTCAGGTGATGCAGGAGTATGTCGAGGCCCAGCTTGAGTATGCGAGTAAAGACCGTGATGGCGATGGTGTGCGTGAGTTTGCCCAGCAAATTAAGAGCGACGAAGGTCAGAAAAACGGTTTGTACTGGTCGGCCGCAGAGGGTGAGGAGCTCAGCCCCTTTGGACCTTTGATTATTGAAGTTAAAAGTGAAGGCTATGATGTGGACTCCAACAAGCCCCACCCTTACCATGGTTACTACTATAAAATCGTTACCAGACAGGGTGAAAAGGCTCCCGGCGGGGCTTATAACTACGTTGTTAACGGTAATATGATTTTAGGCTTCGGACTGATTGCTTATCCCGCAAAATACGGGGCTTCAGGAATCATGACTTTTGCCGTTAATCAGGAAGGTATCGTCTATGAGGTTGATCTAGGTGAGAAAACCACCGAAATTGTAACTAAAAAAGCGAAATTTAACCTTGATCAGACCTGGGAAAAGGTAAGTGAACTAGACTTGGATAATAACTAATATTATCGCTAACTGTTCAGCGTATTTTTACAAATAAAAAGGGTGTATTGAAAAAATCTAATTTTTCAATACACCCTTTTTATTGAAGAGGGGAATAAGGTGATCATATGGAGTTAATTGTCAAGGTCCATTGAGCTTATTTCTGGAAGCCGTTAGATTCTCTACCAGTATCCGCCGCATCTCATCAATTGCCAGCGGGTTTAGCTGGCTGGAGTGGCCGCTTTTGACAATGAATTCCGATGCCATGCCGTCTAAGTGAGCACTGCTGTATTTGACAACGCCGTCATCACCGAGTTTTGGATCGCCATCACCATCAACCGCTATGATTGAGTGGCCCCTAATCCCCGGTGCCAGTGGTATTTCAGCCAGAGCCTTGAGCACCGGATTGTCCGGCGACATACTGTCTGCGCTGGTCAAGATATTTTTCTTGCCGCCCAGTAATTTCTTGACGTCATCGGTCATGTAGTCAAACATGCCTATGGAGGTCTCAACCAGGTTTGCCGGGAGCGTGATTAACCATCTGACGAGATTCCGGTTCCAGGTTTTGCTTTGAAAGCTCCCCCGGTGGGGGGTGCTGAAAAAGATAACTGTTTTTACAAAAGGTAGCGCTTTGACTACGAGGAGTTTGTCTAGCTTGGCCTTCTTTTTTTCAGGCATGTCGAGTGAGGCAAGATCCTTTCCGGTTAACGCCCGGACCAGATTGTCACCGCTGTCGACAGCAATAAGTTTGGTCAGCAGACCTCCTTGGCTGTGGCCAGCTACCACCATCTGTTGCAGGGCCAAGTCTTTTTCTTGCGGATCAAGATCTGCGACTTTTTCGTTCAGAGCGTCCCGAAGTTCAGCCGCCGAGATGACAATCGGTTTGTTGCTGGTGTAGACGAAGTACCAGAATTGATATTTCTCCCGAATCTTACGATCAGCAGTGAGAGTGTTTAAGAGTTCCACCCACCAAGCCGGACTGCTGGCCGTGCCATGCACCAGGACGATCGGAATTTTACCCGGGCTATATGATTCTGCCATGTAGAGGCCATCAGGAATTTTATTCAATTCTTTTCCTAAAAAAGCTCCGAGGCTCAGGTCAAAAAAACTGGAACCTTCCATCTTGTAGGCCAATGGTGTGGTAAAGTCGCTTTCAAGTGGTATCGCAATGCCTTCTTTCGTGTTGATGAAACTGCTATCCCGAGCTGAGTAAAGCTCTAGAGAAGCGCAGGCCGTACCCGCGTTCAGGGATGCGAGATCACCCTCGACTCTGAGAATGGCGGTTGCCGGCACTGGCAGGCCACTCTTTTCCATGATGGCAATTAGCGGCAGGCCGATACCTGCAGTACGGTTACATACGGATACGCCGCGAACCGCGAACTTGTTTGCTGGTAGGACTTTTTTGAACTCTTCCATTTTCCAGGGAAACTGTTTCGTGTCAAGAGTGATGGAAATTTTCCCAAGTGGAAGTTGATGCTCAGCTGCTTCCAGAACAAGCTCTTCAGTAGTGCTGTTTTCGAAAGCTTGCCAGAGGCCGAAATTATAGATATCGATAGCTGCGCGGACGCGGTGGTCAAAGATATTAAGTCTTTCTTGAGAGCGCTCACCGCGGATAAAATAGTAAGCATAGAGCACCGAAAGCAGGAAGTAGTCGGGTGCCAGTTTTTGTTCTTCCGCTTGGAGACTGTTACGCAGCTGGCTGCCGTAAAGATAAGAGCACTCAGCCAAGGCGTAGAGGATATCGCATCGATCGTCGTGAAGTGCCTTTTCATGCAGAGCAACAATGGTCAGGGCCGGTTCTTTGTGATTTTTTTTTAACATATCATAGCGGTTAAGTACGTACTTTGATTGATCACTGAGTACCCCCGAATTTAGCGGGTTGGCATAGGCATCCTGATAGGCTTCTCGCGGGGAAAGCTGGTTGACTCCAATGGGAGTGGCACAGCCGGAAAGGAAGGCCAGGCAAAGCAACAGCATAGCAGCTGTGCTAAAACGGGTCAATATTGGGGTCACTATTTTGGCTCCTTTTTGGGCATTCTTTCACGAATCAACTGCGAGAATGCCAGATCCTTGTCAGCCGCCTGGGCCTTGGGGTTGATGTAACTCAGCTTTTTTAGTTCTGCAAACGGCAAACTTGTATCAATCGTCTTCCTTTCGTAGAGCATCTCATCAATATAGCCATTGACTATCAAGCGCCAGTCCGGCCGCGCATTCGGGTTATAGGGCAGGGTATGTTTTCGGATACTGGTGGTGCAGTTATCGGTCAGGGCGTTGTACCATTGGGGTCTCTCTTTGAGTTGGTTGATCTCTTTAAGGTAACTGAGAAACACCTTGCGAACAATCTCTGGGCTGGTATTCAGGCGGTAGAGGTAGGTATCCTCCCCCTTGCCCTTTTCTCGGTAGTTTGTCCGCAAACGGACCAGATCACGTTCGTCTGCCACGACATAGATAATTTCATACTGACGAAAAAAACCTTTGATAGTGGAATAGTTTTCCCCCATTTCTTTGCGGGTCTCAATCGAGAAACAGATGTTTCCTTGTTCCTTGAAGTCAAAACTCATCATGGTATGGGCTATTTTCGGCGATCCCCAATAGACCAGGAAGAGGTCGGCACCGTTCAATTTAGAGAGTGCAAAGGTTTTGTCGTAGTGTTGGACGCTAAAGTCAGTCTCAGTCCGGTAATTGCAATTGCGGATGTTGTGGACTGTGACGTTGTCTTCTGCAATGTCGGCCCAGGAAAGCGTTGCGAGATCTGGTTGCCAGTCCCGGTTATTGCTTGGCGGTATGAATAGCCACCAGGTGAGGACCAGGGTGAAAGCTACCAAAAAGCCCAGTCGTCTCGGTTTGGTGCTGTACCTACCGACCAAAGCCAGAAGACTGCCAATTGCAAATAAACCAGCAACCCATGGCCGTATCGGCATGGGCAGGTTTGAATAAAAAATGGCAACCGTAGCCCATCCCGCCAGCGCCAGCAGGCAAAATCGAATAAAAGCTTTTCCTAAACCATTAAGCAATCGTTTCATGAACTTATTTGTAAAAAAGTTAAATATAATACAACTGTTCATCTAACCCGCTGAAACCGGGGACACGGTCCCGATTTCCTAACGGAGAATCAGGTCATGTCCCCAGTTTCTGCTAGAATCACTTGTTGACACTACGTTGAACAGTTACAATATAATTTAGTTAAAATATGTGGCTACTCTAGGAGTCTCGTGCATCCCCCCAAGCTAGTACTGGTGATTTTTATTTACGTTGCTGTTTCGCTTCTTTCCACATCTCGGCAAAGGCTTTGACGGTTTTTTCATCCATAACCTGCCAGAGAGCCACGGTCTTAAAGTAGTCATTATCGCCGACATGAAAGATTTCACGTTCAGCATCGTTCACCAGGTCTCCGACATTGTTTACGGCCGGAGCCACGCCTTGGGCGTGGACGACATCGGCTTGACGTTCGGGATCCAACATAAAATTAATCCACTCCTCGCAGAGTTGTTTCGTCATGCCCTGAGCTGAACTCGTGATACACCAGTAATCTATCCAGGCAGTACCTCCCTCTTTAGGTGCTGCCAAAAGCCATTTGCCGCCTTTCAAATTAGCTTTTTGTACGGCAAAACCCCAGGTAGTTGCGAGCGAGAGTTCGGGGAATTCATCAGGGTTGGCCGCGCCATCCCAGAGACTTTTAGCATTTTTTACGAGCCGGTTAAGGCGCTTTTGCACTTTCTTTCGATCGAGTTTAGAGATATCGAAGATATCATCATAGCCATACCCGAGGGAGAGGGCTGAGATCCAGATGTTGCATTTTGGGAAATTGTTATTAATCGTATATTGGCCTTTGTACTGGGGGTCAAAAATGCTGTTCCAACTGGTGGGCGCCGATTTTACCACCGCAGTGTTATAGGCCAGGCCGTAAGGGCCGCAGTTATAGGGCACGCCATAGCGCTGTTTTTTGTGAATTAGAGCCTGATCCTGCTGGAAGAAGGGGAGAATGTGTTTGAAATTGGGAATATTGTTTAAATCCGGGGTCTGGAGCAGGAAATTTCCTTTAGTAAAACAGTAAAATTTCGGGTTCTTGACCATGTCCTGGGGCGGTGAGATTAGGTCGGCTGAGCCGGTTTTCGCGGCTTCGTAGAATTCATCTTGGTCAACCGGGTTGTGAATTTTGATCTTAAGATTAAAATCATATTTTTTCTTTACAAGATCCTTGAAATCATCAACATAGGGTTTGGCGTAGCCCGCCCAGCAGGTGATCTTAAGTTCAGTCTTTTCACCATTTAATTCAAAATCTTTAATAAATTCGGTGGCGCCCCAGTTGGCCTGCAGGACCAGGCCGGTATCGGTTAATTGATACATTGAAATACCGGGTACCAGAGAGATGGCCGTTGCTGCGGCACCGCCTTTTTCCGCAATTTTCAGAGAGGCATCAACTGAAGCACCGACATGCAAACCAACAGTCGTAAACTGATCGTAAACCAACTCATTCTTGAAAACCAAGACCGCATGAATTGATTTGTAACCGACTCCGGGGCCGACCCCGGCTCTGATCGCATGCATGTAGATTGGGGTTTGGGTTTTATTGTCGTAAACCACGCCCTTGCCTTTGCCGGCGACATACATGACCATATTGACTACCTGGCCTTGAAAGACCCCGTAGGCGTAGGCATTGTCAATTGTTTCTTTCAGCTCAGGCTGTTCCTTGTAGAGACGTTCAAGGGTCTCTTTTGCCATGGTCTGCAGTTCAAGCTGTTCTTTTTTGATCTCTTCAGAGACTTGTGTGTCAGCCTCACCTTTTGCTTCATGGTTAACTTCTTCACTGGCAATGGCATTCAGTTGGAAGCCCAGGAGCAGGCAAAACAATCCGATAAGTATAATTTTCTTCATTTTAGCATCCTTTTGTAGTTAAAAGTTTTAAGGTAACTATTCAACCAACCCGTAAATTCAGGGTACACAATCCCGATTTCCTTAGGAAAATCAGGTTATGTCCCCAGAATCTACTGAAATCAGCCAACAAACGGGGCTTTTTTACCCACGTTGAATAGTTACGTTTTAAGTAACTATTCAACCGGCTTCAAAGTAACAAACTGCAAAGCATGAGTCGTGCATTTGCTGACACATGCTGGTTTCAGGCCGGCATCAACCCGATCCCTACAGTAATCACATTTAACCGCTTTGTTGGTTTCCGGGTTGCGTTGCGGAACTGTCCAGGGGCAGGCTCCGGCACAGGCCATACAACCTACACATTTCTCCTCATCTATATAAACAATGCCATCATCCCGTTTAATCATGGCTTCGGCATGGCAGACGGCCACACAAAACGGATCCTCACAGTGATAGCACGAGTGAAAGGAGAATTCGGTTTTCGGTACACCCTTGATTAGTCTCGGTGGCAGATACTTGATTTCACAGAGAACCGGACCCACCGGCAATTGTTTATTGGTCTTGCAATGAACTTCACAGCCTCGGCAGCCAACACACCTTTCCTGTTTTAGATATATCATATATTTGTTCATAGCTCAACCGCCCTTCTTCTCGGGTTACGCACACTGCGATGTACCACAACAAAGGTATTGCAGAGATTAATACTGCCTCCCGCCAGGTTCCAGTCGTCGAGTTTGCCGATCATCATTTTTTGGTCACTGAATCCCGCATGGTAGGCTTTTTTCTGCAATGGTATCTGACGGCCAAAGCCGTGGACGGTAAAGACGGCTTCCGGGTGGATGAAATCAGTCACATGGGCGGGAACTGTACCCGTGTAACTGCCGTCTGCAGAGCTTACATCGACCAGGTCTCCCGGCTTGATCCCCAGCCTATTTGCAGACTTGGTGTTAATCCACAGGGTGTTTTCCGGCATAAGCTCATTGAGCAATGGATTATTGATGGTAAATCCATGGGTGTGAACTGCTGATCTTCCCACCACCAGACGAAACATACCTTTGTCAGGTTTAGCGGGCGATGCATATTCCTGCAAGGATGGGATGCCGGCCGCGTCCAGCTTTTGACTTATTATTTCAAGTTTGCCAGAGGGGGTGTGGAAGTGACCCTCAAGTTTCTTGCGATCACACATCACCGGCTCTTGGCTCAGCGCAATAAACCCTTTCTCGGCAAAATCCTCAATGCTGTAGCCTGTAGGCTTAAGCTGCCATTCCCATAACTCTTCAATTGAGTTGTAGGGGAAATGTTCATCAAGGCTAAGTCTGGTGGCGAGCTCTTTGAAAATTTCCCAGGCGGGTTTGGTATCATTCTCAGGCTCTAACACTTTGCGACGGGTCTCATAACGGGGGATGATGCCGGGCCGCACAAAGATTGGATTATCGCGTTCAAGGTAGCTCGATTCCGGTAAAATAACATCCGCATACCAGCCAAATTCACTGTAATGGGTGTCAATCGAAACCAAAAGATCACAGTGGTCAAAAAAGAGCTTCTGCTGTTGGGGGTCGGGCATTGAGGTTAAGGGGTCATGGCGCATGGCGATCCACGCCTTTATCGGGTAGGGTTCACCGGTACGCATAGCCTCAAAAAAGAGGTTAGCCATGCCTGATCCTTGATCAAGGTGAGGGTATTTCCAGCCGACCCCGTCGGCGCGTTTGATATCAGGTATGGGGTAGTTTAAGTTGCGAAAAAATTTAACCCCGTACTCAGCCGGACCTTTGAGCAGGATCAGCCCGCCCTTCTGTTCGATACTTCCCATCAGGATATTAAGAATATGTAAGCCCCGGCTGGTATAAAAAGAGTCATTGTAACGGGAGAAGCCCCAGCCCGGATGAAAGATGACCCGGGGTTGGTCTTCGATCAGTTCGTCAACAAACTCCTTGATCGCTTTTTCGGTGATGCCGCACTCTTTGGCGGCCCAGGCCGGGGTGTATTGCTCAACAAAACTGCAGAGTTCAGTAAAGCCCGTAACATATTGCTCAATGAACTCGCTGTCATAGGCCTTCTTTTCGATTATTTGATGGATTATGGCGAGGACTAGAGCGTAATCAGTGCCGGGGCGAACCTGAAAAAAACGGGTCGCCTTGGTGCCGGTCACGGTCTGGCGGACATCGATATAGGTCATCCGGCCGCCATTTTCCAGCATATCCATAGCCTCTTGGCTCTCCTCAACTTGCAATGTCGTAAAGAGGTTGCGGCCAAAAAGGACCAGATGTTTAGCGTTTTTTATATCGTAAGAAAATCCCAGACGGCCAACTCCGTTAACTGACAGGCTGGCGTGATGAGGGTTATGGCTGCAGGTGTTATCAAAATCGGTATAATTGGGTGAGCCGTAGGCGTAGATAAAAGTTTTGTACATCGGCTCCCAGGGCCCGCCCCGAGATGACAACACGACTGATTCCGGCCCGTAATCTGCTTTTATTTTCTGCAATTTATCAGCAACATAATCAAAGGCGGTCTCCCAGCTCACTTCCCGCCAGCGCCCGGCACCACGCCCACCTTCGCGGATTAATGGCTGTTGCGGGCGCTCTTTATCGCTAAGTAGAGCCACGCCGGCGGAACCTTTGGCGCAAAGAGCCCCACCAACCAGATGCTGGTTTCCTTCAATCCACGTGACCTTGTTATCTTCAGTTTCAACCCGGATCGGGCAGCGTGCCGAACACATCCCGCACATGGTGTAGACGGATTTTTTCATAGTGTCATCGACCTCCTGTTTCCTGTTTCTCCGGGTTCAGGGTTTAAGCTTTTTTACCAATTTTCGCGGCCAGGGGAAACAGTATTGATAAACCAATTATTATAACTAATAAAGGTGTCATTGCCGCCATCGGCTCCGCAGAGAAGTTCTGGCTCGCCACTAATATGGCAACCGGGGGGTTCCGTAATCCGGTGCCGACCGAGAGGATTATACGGGCATCCCGGTTTTTCCCGCCGGTAAAGTATCCAATGGCCATGCTACCTTGCCGTGGGCCACTTTTACGATGGTGGGGATAAAGGGAGCTCCACCCCCTACAGAGAGTAATAATATTCCTATACGAACCCCTTCAGAAACCGGTAGCA
>Ga0164318_10006940_pt1 | contig 10980 bp, 10 predicted proteins | sample GuaBasSedimGuay9_FD_113734 | JGI IMG/M metagenome (GOLD analysis project Ga0164318, IMG submission 113734) | Subseafloor sediment microbial communities from Guaymas Basin, Gulf of California, Mexico - Guay9, Core 4571-4, 0-3 cm | ecosystem: Environmental > Aquatic > Marine > Hydrothermal vents...
ATTCTTTTCATGACCTTGTTGGTTATTATGTTGTCAGCATGCTTGTTGGCTTGTTTATCTGGATTGATATTGATAAGTGGATTGCTGAGGATATTCGCAAGGGCCAGCTTGTTGTTGATTTGTTAAGGCCTTTTGGTTATATTTGGCAGTCTTTGTCTTTTGAGATAGGCATTAACTTGTTTGCTGTTATTATTCAGCTTGTTCCTGTTTTTTTAATTGGTTTTTTGTTTTTTGGCTTGCGTGTTGCTGGCTTTTGGGTTTTTGTTGCTTTTTTCTTGTCTCTTGCTTTTGGTTTTTTGATTGCTTTTCTTATTTCTTTTCTTGTTGGCTTGACTGCTTTTTGGTTTAAGAAAACCAGTGGTTTAAGGAGGGTTAGAAGAGCTCTTAGCATGTTTCTTAGTGGTGGCCTTATTCCTTTGAGTTTTTTTCCTTTGTCTTTTCAGAAGGTTTTTCATTTTTTGCCTTTTGAGTACATGCGTTTTGTTCCTATTAATATTTATCTTGGCAAGTATTCTTTTTATGGTGTTGTTTTTCAGTTGTTTCTGCAGTTTGTTTGGGTTTTAGTTTTGTTTTTCTTTGCTATTTTCAGCTGGAAAAGTGCTGTTAAGAAGTTTTCAGGTGAAGGAACATGAAATTGCTTAAGTTGTACTTAAAGGGTTTTTCTATTGATTTGTCCAGAGAAATGATTTACAAAGGCAATTTTCTTGTTAAGGCCCTTGCGTTTGTTCTTACTGATTTTATCAGTCCTATTTTTGCCTTGCTTGTTTATGCTGCTACTCCTGGCATTCCTGGCTGGTCTTTTTATGAGTTCATTCTCTTTCAAGGAACCTTGGTTATTGTTTTAGGCCTTGGGCATTTGTTTGTTCTAGTCTTGCCTTTTGATACAATCGAGGCTATTGATAGAGGGGAGTTTGACAAGTTTCTGGTAAAGCCTTTTCCTCCTTTGCTTTATCTTTTGAGCCAGTCTGTTCTTGTTGAAGGTGTTATTGAGTTTTTTGCTGGTGTTGTCATTACTGGTTTTGCTTTTTTTCATCTTGGCATTAATCTTCTGAGTTTAAAGTTTCTGGTCTTTGCTGGCTTGATTTTTTTAGGTGTTTTGTTTCAGTTTGCTGTTATGATTCTTGTTTCTGCTCTTGCTTTTCTTGTTGTTAAGTCAGAAGCTTTGATGAACTTGTATTTTAAGCTTAGTGATTTTGCTCGTTATCCCCTTACTGTTTATCCTTTTGGTCTTAAGCTGTTTTTGATTTTTCTTTTTCCTGTTGCTGTTTGTTCTTTTTTTCCTGCTGAGATTTTATTAAGGGGTGTTGATCTGAAATTGCTTTTTCTTGCTGTTGTTCCTGTTCTTGCATTTTTTGGTGTTTCTGTTTTTTTCTGGAATCTTGCTATGAGAAAGTATGCTAGTGCTGGCGGCTGATTTGACTGTTTGTTAATTTTTTCAGCAACTTTTTTATAGTTCTTTTGCTTTCCCTTTGATAAATGGCGGCGGCTAGGTTTTTTCTCAAAAATAAACATATGACTAGTCAGGAATCTGAAAAAGATAAACTTTTAAAAGAAAAGCGTGATAAAATCTTTGATTTCAAAAACATATATGATTAATCTCCAAAACACATAAAAACTCCTTTTTAGCTCTTTTTGTTATGCAATACTCATTGTTAGCAGATGTTTATCAAAAACTGGAATCAACTGCAAAGCGTTTAAAGAAGATTAAGGTTTTGTCTGATTTTATCAAGTCTGTTCCTGAGGATGATTTTGAGCAGGTTTTTTTGCTTGTTCAAGGCAAGATTTTTCCTGATTTTGATGAGAGAAAGATTGGTGTTGCTTCTAAGATTTTATGCAAAGCTATTGCCTTGGCTACTGGTATTGATATTAGTGTTGTTTTAGATGAATGGAAGCGTATTGGCGACCTTGGAGAAGTTGCTGAAAAATTGTGTGCAAAAAAGACTCAGTCTACTTTGTTTCAGAAGTCTTTAACTGTCAAAAAGGTTTTTAGTAATTTGCAAAAGCTTGCTTTTCTTGAGGGTGAAGGGACTGTTGACAAGAAGATTGCTTTGGTTTCTGAGCTTTTGACTTGTGCTTCTCCTTTAGAGGCTAAGTATGTTATCAGGACGATTCTTGAGGATTTGCGTGTCGGCTTAGGAGAAGGTACTTTGCGCGATTCTATTTTATGGGCTTTTTTTTCTGAAGAACTTGGTCTTGAATATCTTGATGAAAAAAACGAGATTGTTGTAAATAGAGAAAAATATAATGAGTTTTCTGAGATTGTTCAGTCTGCTTATGATGTTTTGGTTGATTTTGCTGTTGTTGCACTGATAGCCAAGACAAAAGGTTTGAATGGTTTGAAAAGTGTTGAGCTTTCTCCTGGTAAGCCTGTTAAGGTTATGTTGTACCAAAAGGCTGTTTCTATTCCAGATGCTTTTGACAAGGTTGGCAGGCCAGCTGCGTTTGAGTTTAAGTATGATGGTTTTATGGCTTTGATTAACAAAAAAGGAAATGAAATTAGGCTTTTTACAAGGCGTTTGGAAGATGTTACTAGGCAGTTTCCTGATGTCGTTGAGAAAATAAGGAACATTAATGGTGATTTTATTTTGAATGCTGAGATTGTTGGTGTTGACAGCAATGGCAGGTATTTGCCGTTTCAGAAGATTTCTCAAAGGATTAAGAGAAAGTATGATATTGAGCTTATGGCTAAGAAGTTTCCTGTTGTGATTAATGTTTTTGATATTCTTTTTTTTAATGGAAAAAGTCTTCTCAATGAACCTTTTGTTAAGAGAAGAAAAATTCTTGAGACTTTGTGCCCTGAAATTCTTGCAGTTCAACTTGTTACAGACAATGATTTTGAAGCTGAAAGATTTTACAAAAAGAGTCTTGCTGCTGGCAATGAGGGAGTCATGGTTAAGAATCTGAATGGTGTTTACAAGCCAGGTTCTAGGGTTGGTTATGGTGTTAAGGTGAAGCCTGTTATGGAGACTGTTGATGCTGTTATTGTTGCTGCTGAATGGGGTGAGGGTAAGCGAAGTGATTGGCTTGCTAGTTTTACTATTGCTGTTCTTGACAAAGATTCTGATTCTTTTGTTGAGATTGGCAAGGTTGGTACTGGTATTAAGGAAAAGGATGTGAATAAAGGAGATGATTCCAGTGTTAGCTTTAATCAGCTTACTGAGTTATTAAAGCCATTGATTATTGAGGATAAGGGTAAAGAGGTTCGTGTTAAGCCTGAGATTGTTATTGAGGTTAATTATGAGGAAATTCAAAAAAGTAATAATTATGGTTCTGGTTTTGCTTTGAGGTTTCCTCGTTTGATCAAACTAAGACCTGACAGGAGTATTAAGGATATTACTACCTTGGATGAGCTTGAGATTTTTTTCAGGGATCAGCGTGGCAGGAACAAGTAAGGCTGTTATGCGATAATCTTTTATATTACTTTTATTTTGTTTTTATTTCATGGAAACTTTGGAGTGTATTAAATCAAGAAGAAGTGTTCGAAAGTTTTTGGATATTCCTGTTGAAGCTGAAAAGCTTTCTAATATTCTTGAGGCTGCCCAGAATGCTCCTTGCGCAGGTAATTTGCAGGAGTGGAAGTTTATTTTAGTTACAGATAAGCCTGCTAGGCAAAAGGTTGCTGAGGCTTGTCTTGAACAGTATTGGATTTCTTCTGCTCCGCTTGTTATTATTGCTTGTTCTGACCCTAGTAAGCCCAAAAAATTCTATGATGAAGCTGGTGAGCGTTTTGCAATCATGGATGCTTCTGCAGCAGTTGAAAACATGCTTTTGGCAGTTCATGATCAGGGTTTAGCATCTTGTTGGGTTAGTGGTTTTGAGGAGGAGATGTTAAGAAGGGAGTTTAACATTCCTGATAGTGTTTTTATTATTGCTGTTCTGCCTATTGGTTATCCTGATGAAAAAGTGCCTGTTCCTCCTAAGCTTACACTTGAGAATATCACTTTTATCAGTTCTTATGGAAACCGTGTTAAAGATATTGCTGCTTATATGGAATGGTATGGTGAACATGTGCAAAAAGTTATCAAAAAAGGTAAAGAACTTGTGAAAAAGTTTGTTAAAAAACTTGGTGAATAATCATTTTCTCTTTTTTATCGTCAATGAAAATATCACTACTTTGTGATGTAAATAAACTTTTAAATATTAGTTGTTTCTTTTAAAATAGAAATATTATGAGTTTGTTGGCGCAAACTCGTTTGGCGAAAATTTTTTCAACGTTTTGGCGAACGTTGTTAGTTTGTTTTGTTTCGAACTTTTCTTAGTGTGAGTAATGTTTTTGGCGCAACACCACTCTTTCTGAAGTAGTGTAAACACTCCAAGTATTTAAGCTTTATTAAAAACTTGGGGGGAGTAAAAATCAAAAAAAGAAAGGGGGGAACATCTCAAATGGAGTTTTTAATTGAAAATGTTGAAAAAGCTGGAAATAGTCTTCCAAAACTTGAAGTCGGCCATGCAAATATTAAAGTGATTGGTGCTGGTGGTGCTGGTAATAATATGGTTAGCTGGCTTTACAAGCGAGGCATTAAGGGTGCTGAGATTATTGCTGTAAACACTGATAAACAACATCTTAATATTACTGAAGCTGATAAGAAATTGATTATTGGCCGTGAGATTACCCGTGGTCTTGGTTGTGGTGGTTTCCCTGAAAAAGGTGCTGAGTCTGCTAAAGAGAGCATTAATGAGCTTAAGACTTTGTTGTCTGGTTCTGATATGGTTTTTGTTTGCGCTGGTATGGGTGGAGGAACAGGTACTGGCAGTGCTCCTGTTATTGCTCAACTCTGCAAGGATTTAGGTGCTATTGTTATTGGGACTGTGACTATGCCTTTTGATATTGAAAGGGCTCGTATTGAAAAAGCAGAGATGGGTCTTGATTTGTTGAGGAAGTCTTCTGATACTGTAATTATTATTGATAATAACAGGCTTGTTCAGATTGCAGGTAATTTGCCTGTTCAGCAGGCTTTTGCTGTTGCTAATGAGCTTGTTTCTACTATGATTAAAGGTATTGTTGAGACTATTGCAACTCCTAGTTTGGTTAATTTGGATTTTGCAGATGTCAAAGCAATCATGACTGATGGCGGTGTTGCTGCTATTGGTGTTGGTTCTAGTGATACAAACAATAAGGTTGAAGAGGCAGTTAAGGGTGCTCTTGAGAATCCTTTGTTAGATATTGATTATACTGGTGCTACTGGTGCTTTAATACATATTTCTGGAGGGCCTGATCTTACTTTAGAAGAGATTAATCGCATTGGTGAGCTAGTTACAGAAAAGTTTGATGAAGATGCTAATGTAATCTGGGGCGCCCGGGTTTCTGATGAAATGAAAGGCAAGCTTATGGTGATGACTATTGTTACTGGGGTTAAGAGTGCATCTATTATTGGTAAGACCTTGCCTGCGTTCAGTATTTCAAAAGTTAGTGATGAGCTTGGAATTGAGATTATTAACTAGTTTATTTTCTTTTGTGTAACCACCCCCATTGTTTGACCCCTCTCTTGAGGGGTTTTCTTTTTCTTTTTTTTAAAAAGCTAGTTTTTTTATTTATTTTTTGCCCATTTTTTTATTTTTTCTATTCCTTTTGTTATGTTTTCTTCTGATGTTGCATAGCTTAGTCTTATGTGTTCGCCTTCGCCTGGTGTTTTTGGGCCAAAGTGTATGTCTGCCAGTACTGCTACTTTTGCTTCGTATAATAGTTTTTTTCTTAGGTCTTCTGCGTCTTTGCAGTTTGTTTTTTTGCATAGTTCTGTTACGTTTGGCCATACGTAAAATGCTCCTCCAGGTGTTAAGCAGTGTATTCCTTGGATTTCATTTAATCCTTTAACGATTATTTCTCGTCTTTTTTTGAACGTTTGTTGCATTTTTTTTGGTTCTTCTTGTGGTCCTGTTAATGCTTCTAATGCTGCGTATTGTGCTGGGTGGGATGCGCAGCTGTTTATGTTTGTTACCCATTTTTCAAATGTTTTTGCTAGTTTTTTGTTGCTCATGTATCCTAGCCTCCAGCCTGTCATTGCCCATGTTTTTGATACGCAGTCTACCATTATTGTTCTTTCTTTGATTTCTTCTGATATTGTTGTTATGCTTTGGAATTCTTGGTCATATACTAACTGGCTGTATACTTCATCAGAAAAAACCCATAGGTTTTCATGTTCCAATACTATGTCTGCTATTTCTTTTAGTTCTTTTTTGTTTAGTACTGCTCCTGTTGGGTTTTGTGGTGAGTTTAGTATTAGCAGTTTTGTGTTGTTGTTTATTTTTTGTTTTAGTTCTTCTATGTCAAAATTAAATTTTTTTTCTTCTTTTAGGTATAGTGGTATTCCTTTGCAGTCCAGGGCATTGATTAATGAGCTGTAGATTGGAAATCCTGGGTTTGGGTAGATTACTTCTTCTTCTTTTCCCGGGTCTGTTACGCTTAATAATGTGTAGAGTATGAATGGTTTGCCTCCATCTGTTATTATTACTGATTCAGGTTCTATTTTTGTTTTTCTTGTTTTTGATAGCCATTCTGCTGCTGCTTTTCTTAATTCTGGTATTCCTGCTGAGGGTGTGTATCCTGTTTTGCCATTGTCTATTGCTTGTTTTGCTGCGTTTTTTATGTTTTGCGGAGTGTCAAAATCTGGTTGTCCTATGCAGAAGTTTGTGATGCCCTCTCCTTTTTCTTTTAGTTTGTTTACTTCTTCTAATACTACGAATGCATTTTCTGTCCCTAGCTTTTTTGCTCGTTGTGAGATTTGCATTTTATTTTTTGTTTGCTTTTGTTTTTTAAAATAGTTGTGAATTTTTTTTTCTTATTTCTTATTTTTTATTTCTTTTTTTTGGTTTGTTCGCTACCTTTATATAGTAATTATTTTTTTTGTTGTTTTTATGTTATATTTGGTTGGCCTTGGTATTGGTGGTTGCAAAGCTATCACTTTGCAAGGTTTAGGTGCTGTCAAACAGTGTGATAAGGTTTATTTGGAAGTTTATACTTCTTTTTTTGATAGTGTTTCTGAGCTTGAAAACCTTGTTGGCAAAAAGATTTTTGTTGTTGGCAGGGATTTTGTTGAATCTGGGGATGTTATTTTGTCTGAAGCTAAGGATAATAATGTTGCTTTTCTTGTTGTTGGTGATCCGCTTTGCGCTACTACTCATTGGGATTTGTTGAGGCGTGCTAAAGAAAATAATATTCCTGTTGAGGTTGTTCATAATGCTTCTATTGTGAGTTCTGTTGGTTCTACTGGCTTGCAGGTTTATAAGTTTGGTAAAATTACCAGTATTCCTTTTTCTGATTCTGAGGTCATTGTTGAAACCCCTTATAATGTTCTGAAAGAAAATTTGTCTATTGGTGCGCATACTTTGTTTTTGCTTGATTTAAGGCCTGATGAAAACAGGTTTATGTCTGTTCATGATGCTGTTGAGCATCTTTTGAAGATTGAAAAGTTGAAGAAGGAAAATCTGTTTAATGAGGATACTTTTTGTATTGGTTGTGCTCGTATTGGTTTTTCTGATGAGTTTATCAAGGCTGGCAAGGCAAGAGAATTGTTGAATGTTGATTTTGGCAGGCCTGTTCATTGTTTGATTGTTCCAGGCAAACTTCACTTTATGGAAGAAGAAGCCTTAAGACTTTTTCAGTAAACTATTTATAGACTGTTTGTTTTTCTTGTTTCATGAAGCCTGTTGTTATTGTTGGAACTTGTCAAGATGATTTGCTTCTTAAGGGAATTAATAATCTTGTTTCTGCCAGAAATAAACTTATCACAACTTTTCAGGAAATTGTTTTTTGCAAATACAAAATTGTCAACAAAGAGGTTGTTTTTGAAGAGGTTGTTAATAAAGAGGTTATTATCAAGTATATCGATCCTGACTTATCTTTTGAAGAAATAAAAAATGCAATTCTTAAAGAATTTCAGAACCTTGATATTGGTTTTTACATAATAGAAAATAAAAATTTTTTTAAAAATGGTTTGCTTTCTTTTATGAAGAACAAGTTCAATTATAATTATTTTAATCTTGTGTATGATATTATTTTAGAAAAAGAGGTTGTAAAACCTTTGTATTCTTTTTTTCAAGAGATTTTGATTAGGCATTATTTCTTGCTGTTTTCTTATTTTTATTTTGAAAATGTTGCTTTGTGCATTCTTAACAAGGTTCATGAAAGGCCTTTTTTTGAAGAAGAATTTACTCGCTCTGATGTGTTGAATACTGCTTTAAATGCTGTTTTTTGGAAAAATGTTGAAGATGCTTCCAGAGATTTCAAAGTGCACAGGTTTGTTGACTTTTTGGAAAAAGCTCAGAAGCAGTTTAATAAAAAAGAAGACTTTAATGCGTCTGACTTTTTACACACGCTTCTTAAAGAACTAATGAAAGATGTTCATAAGGCTTTTATAGATACTTTGAATTATTTATCTTGTAATGCTAAGTTTAATGTTGATAAGAAAAACTTAAATCTTAAAAATTTTGCTAGAGTTTATGAATTTAACTTGAAGAGGTGATTTTTTATGAAACCAATTGTTATTAAGGGCTCAACTGATTCAGGCAATTATGCTGAAGTTTTGAAAGCCATCACTAAAGCTAGAAATGAAATTATTAAGGGTCTTTCTGATTTGAGGGGTAAGATTAGTAAAGAGAATTTGAAAGTTCCTTTTTTAGTTGTTTCTGAAAGTGAAACTAATGAAGCTGTCTTAGAAGACTTTTACAATGAAATCAATAAATCTTTAATTCAGTTTAATTTGACTGATTTTCCTACTGGTTTAAATAAAACAATGTCTTGGGATATGTTTTTCAAAGAAACTCTTAAGAAAAAGTTTAAGGAATCTCTTGGAAATTATTTTAACGAATGGCTTTTTGAGTATTTTAAGGATGTTTTGGAAAAAAAGAAAGTTATTGAACCTGCTATTCTTTCTGGGAAAGGAATCAATCCTGTTTTGATTTCAAAATATTATTTTCTTTTGGCTTCTAGTGCTTTGATTGTTGAGTTTTTACATGATATTTCTTTGAAGATTTTTGGTCCTTTGAATACTTTAAAAAGTAGTGAAAGCGATAAGGTTGCTGGTTTTTTAGTAAAAGATTTTGAGAAAAAGCTGAATTTAGATTCTTTTTTCTTTAATGCTTTTTCTGAGCTGTTTGAATCAGCTGTGAGAAAGTTTGAATCAAGAGATGCTTTTGAAGAACTGATTTTTCTGGGTTTTTTGAATGACCTTATTAGAGACGTTCACTTGAAGTTCATCGAGTGTTTGGACATGGCTTCTGAGGTTTCTTGGATTACTAAGATAAAGAGTGTCAAAAGTTTCACAGAAAATCCTGTCGAAATATCACTATAAAATAGTAACATTTAAATATGTCTTTTCTTTTCCTTTTTTAACATGAGCAAAGAAAAAATAGAAGTGTTGTATTATTCTGATGAAAATAGTTATAAAATGGATTTCTGGAAGACTCTCAACATAGATGGTGTTACTAAGAACTTTAATGGACGTCCTGTTAATCCTGGCATTATTAAAATAAGAGAGAACTCTAGGTTAGATGATATTTTATCTGAAACTTATGGTTATGAGCTTATTGTCAGGCCTGCTGTTTTTGTTCACAAAAGTGCTTTTTATTCAGCTGTTTTTTTAAAAGATAGAACTAAAAAAGATCTTGACTTGGATGATTTTATGTTTGCAGAACCATTTTATGATGAAAACCTACCTGTTCTTGCTGTTTTTGATAAAAAGTTTTTTTTTGATGAAAAAGAAGCTGAAAAGCATGTTAGAACCTTTTTTTCTGCTTCTCTCTTGGAGTTGCTTCAAAGAAAGTATTTGGATCATCAGGCCCTTGTTTTAACTGTTCTTGACAAGACTTTTGAAGAGCTTGATAAAGCAGGTTATAAAACTGATGAAGAGTATAGAAATCACTTCAAAAAAAACATCAAACATAACAAAGTCACTGCTGTTTTTGATGATCATCCGCGTTTTGAAGTTGCTGATGGTGTGCTTGGTAAAATAGAACGTGTTTTAGAAGAGAAAAAAAAGAGCCTTGTCCTTTACGAAACTCAGGTTTCAGAGTTTTTGCCTGAATAGTTTGTTCTTACCAAAACTTTTTAAAGAATTAATTTAGTCTTGTTTTTGCAGCCCTGTAGTCTAGCGGCCAAGGATGCAGGACTTTGGATCCTGTGACCCCGGTTCGAATCCGGGCAGGGCTAGTTTTTCTTTGGGTTTTGGTTTTTTTGCAGTTACTTTTTTATATCTTGAAATCTTTGCGTTTTTTTATGAAACTCTCTAAGCCTCAGTCTCTTGTTTTGTTTTTGCTTGGTTTGTTTTATTCTGAATATGAAAAACGTTTTGCTGGAAAGCCCTTTAAGCCCTTTTTGAACAAGGTTGATTTTATTTCTTTTGTCAGGTCTGCTGGTTTGATTAACAAGGGTGTTAGGGCTTTGTATAAGAATCTTGAGTTTCTTGAAAAGAATAAGTTGATTTCTTATAAGGGTAAGAGTCTTTATTTTACTCCTAAGGGCAGAAAGCATTTTAACTCTGTTTACAGGACTGTTTCTCCTTTTATTGATGTTTCTCTTGAGTTTAAGACAAAAAACATTCTGAGATTTCTCAAGCCTGTTCAGGCAAAGTTTGAGAAATGATTTCTTTGCTTTACAGAATTGAATAAGATTTAAATACAATAACTGGAGACTTCTTTTTGCAGCCCCATAGTCTAGCGGCCAAGGATGCAGGACTCTGGATCCTGCGACCCCGGTTCGAATCCGGGTGGGGCTATTTTTTTTGTTTCTTTTCTTGCTCCTTAACTTTGTTCCATATTTTGTCTTCTTCTTCTGCTGTTATTTTTTTGCCTTCTTTTAGCCATGGTTTTCTCTTGTTGAATTTATTTAATGTTTCTTGCATTATCTCTTTTATTGTGAATTCTCCTTTTTCTTCTGCTATTACAGTCAATGCCATTAAGTCCCATAATGCATCTCCTAGTTCTTCTTTTAGGTTTTCCATATCTTTGTTTTCTATTGCTTGCCCAACTTCTTTTATTTCAGCTAGA
>Ga0164318_10006941_pt1 | contig 10979 bp, 10 predicted proteins | sample GuaBasSedimGuay9_FD_113734 | JGI IMG/M metagenome (GOLD analysis project Ga0164318, IMG submission 113734) | Subseafloor sediment microbial communities from Guaymas Basin, Gulf of California, Mexico - Guay9, Core 4571-4, 0-3 cm | ecosystem: Environmental > Aquatic > Marine > Hydrothermal vents...
CAGGTGCTGGAAAAACAACTCTTCTCCGACTTATTTATGGGGCTATGAAGAATATCAAGGAGCCAAAGTTTACATTGGATTCTGGAGAAATAATAGTTCCTAAGAATGTTAAACCATCTATCTTACTACCAGGTGAAATAGAGCCAGTATTTGGAAATGAATCAATACTGGAACATATGTATAATAAATTAAACGACATAGATATAGCAGTTGAAATTTTAAATAAAACAGGGCTAAGTGATGCTGTCCTATATCGTGCAACCTTCTATGAATTATCTACTGGGCAAAAAGAACGAGCTAGGTTGGCCTCATTGTTGGCAGAAAAACCAAATGTATTACTAATTGACGAATTTGCTGCACATTTAGACACATTGACAGCCATGCGTGTCGCAAGGAAGCTATCTAAACTTGCAAGAGAAAGCGGAATAACACTAATAATGATAACCCATAGAAGAGAAATAATCAAAGCTTTATCTCCAGATAAAGTAATTTACGTCGGCTACGGAACTGCAACAACTGCATCTCAAGATCAACTTAAAGAACTACTTGAATAATATTATCTTTAGTATTAATATCACTAAAAACTTGGAGAAAAGCCTTTTTCTACAAGAAGATCAATAAAGATTTTAAATTCTTTTTCTTTTTGTAATTCGTGAAAAATAACCTTAATTCCAGCATCCTTAAACCTGGTATCAGTAGAGTAAATTTCTCTAATTTTCAGTCTTTTCATCACGGATAAATTAATTAAGTCGGATATTCCAAGCTTATATTTTCCAAATAGTTTACATGCAAGCTCCTGATCACTTATTGTTGGTTGAACCATATTTAGTTTATAATAGAGTCTCAAAGCCTTTACAAATTTACTTAATGCACTAGCCTTATATCTTGATAGCCAGATCAATACCTCATCTTTAACAAGCGTTGTAGTAATAGCTGGTTCAGCAGTCTCGATCTTATATAAAATATAACCACTGATAGCGGACTCTATAGATAGCATCTTTTTTGACGCAGCAAGCCATTTTATGAATATTGGTGCATCGATAAATTTCATTTTACCACCTTTCTCTTTAGTTCATCAATAAATAAATCATCACCAGGAATATCTGTAGGAGCTCCTTCTGCGAGTCCGCCCATCATAAAAACTGGATTCTCACCAGTTATTTTTATAATGATATTTCCCTCGCTAACTTCAAGCTCAAGCTCATCTCCTTGCTTTATTCCTAAACGATCTCTAATTTGCTTAGGAATCACTATTCTGTATCCACTCAAGACTTTTACTTTGAATTTGTACTTTATTTTTTCCATATGTATCACCTAAATGTATAGCGTCATTTATTTTTCTCCTAATGACTAATTAAAATTTACTATATCTTAGATTGTGCTGTTAAGATGGCGAAAGGAATAAGTGGAAGAGCCGAGTACTTTTAATTATGCTGACTGCAAATAAACTCTTGGAAACCTAAAGATCACTTTACGCTCAAGCGGTATCTTTATGAAAAACAAAATCCTACGCCGCTCAAATTACTTACAGTCTTGGGATTTTATTGATGTTTATAGCCCAGCTCGTTTTATATCTACTTTTTGGATCAAGTCGAGTTTTAATTGCGAGAATCAGGAGTGCTACTAATGACATTATGATTACTGCGTAAAGAAGATAAATCGCGTGGCTTAACGTTGTTTGTCTACCGTTATTCTCATTTGAACAACAGACATAGTTATCATAGGTAATTATGTTAAAACGAAGGAAAGTTCCATTGGGATCCATAATAAAGTGGTATATTGAATGCAATTCATTATCTATTAATCGGAAAAAACTGAAAGGCCAAACAAAAGGATATTGGCTATATTCATCAGGGAGATATTCCTGAGGTATTAGAAAAATTCAAGCTACATAACTAAACGGATACCCGTGCTTTATGAGAAAGCTTGTTGCTCTGTAAATGACATATGATGGATTTTGAAAATTGGTTGTTTTATTAATCATTAATACCTCTCGATAATGCTCTTTTACTATTTTGAGTATAGTGACTGCTATATTATCTTTAATTGTATTATTTATCAATACATGAATATAACCATCAAAGGTGTAATTTATCTTCCGAAAATTATTAAAAATGCGTCACTATTTTTCCTGCTCAAGAAATAATTTTTTCTAATTCTTTTTTATCCTTTAATATGTTTCTCTCAAAGTTCTCTACGTATGAAAGTGTTTTCCTCATCAAAACTAGACTTCTTGAGATTTTCATAGTTCCTTGAAATTTCCTATTGATGATTGCATTAATTATTCTGATGAGAAGCAGAAATTTTTCTCTTTCCGAAAAACCAAACCACTCTTCACCCATAATTGCTTCATTAACTATTCTTTTAATTATTCTGAATTTGGATCCCTGCTTAACAACGTTTTTCTCTATATTTATTTGAGGTAGCGGAATTTTGATAACCTCTTCAACTTCGGGTATTTGCATCAGAGCTATATCTTCTCTATCAGTAGCATCAGGTTTATTGCATATTGTTGTTAGAGTTCGATTTGTTATTATTCTTGTCGGTATAAACAACGTGATTAATCGGAATGTTGGTTCTATAAGATCTAGATTTCCACCAAGAAGTGAAACTTTTTGATGGGATATTATCGTGCTGATAGCTTCAGACAAGAACTCTAGATCCATTATTTTTGCAGAATTCTGAATTAACTTAAATTGAGAATCATTTAACACGGCAGATTTTTGATATAAATAGTCAAGCAAACTTGATTTAAGTTTATCAGCCGTTAAATGTTTATATTCAGAGAAATACTCCTTTAACGCAATTAAATCCCGACCAATAATATCATATATACTCTTCTCCATCACAATAACCCATGCTTCAAGTAGTGGCTGATTCCAATCATCAGTTCTTCCTACGTAGTAGAAATATGAGAAATACATTTTATCCTCATTAAGAGGAGAAAGTTTAAGGCCGTAAAATCCTGGAATCACATGAAATCTCTGCGGGAAGTATAAGGGGAATGCAAATTTTTTTAGATACTCGAAATGGATATTATCAACATCTATTGCTTGATCTACACTTTCTCGATAAAGAACATGGGCTATACCAAAAGTCTCTAAAGGCTCTAATTCGGACATTATTGTTCCCCTACCAGCAGAGACTACTACTTATATGAGGTCTAAGAAATCTTAGTGATTTGGAAAATAATAAATTTTTCTTGAAATCAATATATTTCAAGGTAGCTATTTTTATTAATTAGTTTTTATCATTTAATAATGTAAGGGGGACCCTATGTCTGAAAAGGTAATTAGAGTAGGAGAGATAGAAACTATTGTTAGTTTATTAAAACGGTTGTTTCAAGAGGTTTATGGATGTATATTGTCGAGACAATTATCGCTATCATACACTCATAAAAGACAACTCATTTTAAAACTGATGGAAAGAATGTATAGCAATAACCTAAAAATAATACTAAAAGAGCTTTCGTTTAATCCATACGGACCATTTGTCTTATACATCAATCATCTTGATAGAGAGCCTATTCTCATTCTCATAATGAGACACTTAAAAAAATGGCAAGGCGAGACGGTTGCAGTTAATTTGGATCCCCTCCATTTTAAACTACCTAAGAAAATAGTTTCGAAATACCAGTACTCTTTCATTTTAAACCTAGAGAAAAACGATGTTTTATGGGAGAACCCAGCAAGGCTAATTAATACCTTAAAAACTTTAGGAATTTCCCCAGAGAGGATGATATTTACACTCACTAGGAGGCACTACATAATAGAGAACTTAGCTACGAAAATATTCAAAATTCCATATCCAACAGAGGACATGCTTGTTAATTGTATGCTTTATATGAATAAGTCTATCAACAAAGGAGCTGCATATAGAGCTGCAGGAATACTTGATAGATATCCAGCCAGAATAGCTATAGAGTCCTTAATAAAGACTATGGAGGATTTAGGGCTTACTATTGAAATATAATTCTCGATATTAGATTGGCCGCATATTACCAAAGCTTGAAACGTTAGATTCATAATATCATTTAGGTTATATTATAATTATAAGAATAAATCACATATTTTATACGTTGTCAATAAGTTTCGCTGTTAAGAGTGTTTTTAGGTGTCATACATGAGTAACGATGAACTAAATAAATTACCTAGGGTGAGTAGAGAGATATTCAAAGATTTTGAGATGTATTTAGATGGTGAATTTTTAAACATTAAGGGAAAGCTAGCTCAAAGTGTTGATTTTTTGAAAACATACATTTTTTACTACATAAATGCAAATTTCATTAAGAGTTTATTTAAATATCCTTTTTCAAAGTCATTCGGCCCAATTGTGATTCTTGCAAATAAAGGAGATAAAGAATTACTCTTTAATTTACTCTTAGATATTGCAAGCTTTATTAAGAGGAAATACGAGCTAAAAACATCACCCTTCTGGGCTATTGACTTTAACCAGCTTGCGGAAATTGAAGGTGATCGCTTGGATAAAGTAGAATCTATAGACGATTTATTTACGGACACAACAATTAAAGTTGAACGTTCTTTCATATTGTCGGATGTCGATCATCCTTTATTAGATAAGTGCGCAAAGAGTAAAATTAGACTCACAACACCCGAAAAACAGGAAGTAGAGAGTGCTTTACTTAAACTCGAAGGAATAATAAGTAAAAATGCTGCCAGAGAAGCAACAAAAGTGGTCTTAGGGCAACCATCATATGTAATTGTTAATACCATTATTCTATCATTAATAAGCTAATTATATTTCTATTCCGAGAAATACTCTTGCTGCTGTGCCTATGAAATATGTTGCGACTGCAGCACCCATTATTATTAAGACATTCTCAAATGCTTTCTTTTTTATACTAATTCCAGAAAGAACTGCAATGAATATTCCTGAAAAGAAAGAGACTATCGCAGCACTCATAACTGAAATAATAACTGCTGTTAAAGAGCCCATAGATAAAGCATATGCAGCAAAAAAGGGTATTACTGCTGGCATAGCACCAAGGATATAGTATATCCCGGTGGTAACTGCAACATCTTTTGGATTGCTAAGAGTCTCTTCTATACTCAAGCTCCTTACCAAGTTTTTTAATACCTTACTATCATTGCCAATAATTCTAATAATACCTTCTGCTGCGCTACTTTCTGTACCCTTTTCAATTAATGCGTTTTTCAAATCATTCTTTAATGAGTCGATATCAATAGCTTCTTTTACATCAATTTCTTTAATCTTCCCCTCGTAGATGTCATTTTGACTCTTTGTTGATAGATATGCGCCAGATGTCATAGAGAATGTTCCACCAATCGAAGAAATCAAACCAGCTAGACCTATTAAAATAGGATTTTTCATAACACCTGCCAATCCTATAACTAGAGCTAAAATCTCAACTAAAGAATCAGTCATACCATAAATGGCGTCCTTAGCCTTGTTGATGTAGGATACCTCCTCAAGAACCATATCAATTAACCTTGCTTCGTGATCTATTTCATCTTTTATGACACCTTCAATAATCGAGTAAAGCTGGGGATCGTCTTTAAATTCCTTAAGAAGCTTAGAATAGTTCAAAACTGCAGAGCGTTCATCTGATTCAAGATAATACACCATAAAGGTTAGAGGCATTATTGCTGCAAGTAATTTCATGAAGAATTTCTTTATACGTAGTCGAATACCTAGTTTAAACTTAACAGAAAAAGCCTTTTCACAAACTTCATTCCAAATGATAGCATGCCTTCTTTCCATTTCAGAAATCTCTTTAAATAATTTTGATTTGTCCCCAGATACCTTTTTTGATAAAAAATCGTAGAGTTCTGTAGCAATAACTTCATCCTTCCAGAAATCTTCCATTAATTTAAGTATCTCGTCATTTCTCATAGTTCCCACCCAAAATCTGAGCACAATGATGTATAAATTCAGATTTTCATTATTTAATGTTTTTAGTATGCTTTGTTTTTGTCAAAAACAATTTAGTAGTAGCAGTAAGAATTGCAGGTGTAATTTATATATTTACTTATAAACAAAAATATAGACAAACAATTGTTGACACTTTAGCATTAACAATAAAGTAATTATTTATGACATGAAATACTTTTAAAATGAAAATATATTTTAGAGTGTGGGTGTTTAATGGCTCTCACAAAAAGCGTATCATTATTACTATCAATTATAATTATATCGGCTTTATTGCAGAACACAATTATTCCTACATACGAGAATAACAATTGTGACTGTTATCAAGAAGATGAAAAGCCTATTGCCACTTGGAAGTGGAATCGGTATTTTAATTATACAGAGATTGTAGACTTTCTTCGAACTCTCAAAGAAAATTACTCAGATCTTGTTGAATTATTTAGTATTGGAAAATCATATGAAAATAGAAGCATTTGGGCTTTAAGATTAACAAACAGAGATTATGATGAAAGCGTAAATAAGACTACTGTTGTTCTCATTGGCGGGCATCATGGGAGGGAATACATCTCAATAATGGTTCCCTTATATGTTGCCTATCAATTACTTGCGAATTATAACGTTGATGAAAACGTAACACGGTTACTTGATTATATGGAAATTTACATAATCCCTGTATTAAATCCAGATGGATATATGGAGGCACTATATCATAATCCGTGGCATAGAAAAAATACACGCCCTATAGATGAGGATGGAGATGGACTCTATGATGAAGATTGTCCTGAGGATATAAATGGCGATGGAATAATAGGTCTAATTTATAATAACGAAACTGGTATGTGGGAAGTTGAAGGATTTGATAACGATAATGATAGTAAAATTAATGAAGATTGGGTTGGTGGCGTAGACCTCAATAGAAATTATAATTTTTCATGGGGCTATGAATGGGGTGCTAGTTCTAATCCATCTGATCCGACATATCATGGTCCATATCCGTTTTCAGAACCAGAAACTCAAGCTTTCAGAGACTTTATCATTCATGAGATAATCGAAAAGGAGAAGAATGTCACATTTGCAATTAGTTATCATTCAGGCATCGAAGCTATTCTTTATCCATGGGGCTATACGGGACAAACTCCACCAGATAATGATACCTTTATCTCCCTTGGGAAAATTATAGAAAAGTATACAGGATATCCCCTCATACAAGCCAATCAGCTCTATCCAGTTTCTGGGGAGTGGGGAGACTGGCTTTATGGATTATTTGGGATCATTTCATTTACAGTCGAGGTCTTTGTAAATTATACTGAGAAAGCAAAATTATATACGGAGGTAGAGAAATACATTAATGGAACTCCATACATAGATATTAATATAACTGCGTATTTCAATCCTATAGGATCTCTTATTAGTAAAATCGGGAGAAAAAATTATCTTGCAGTTAAAAATTTGGCATTATTATTTGTACCTAAGATTGAAGAGATTCTTGAAAATAAAAGTGTTATAGTAATATTCGGTTATCCAATACCGATTAGTGTATTGGTGGATTTTACACTCCCATTTATCTCAGCTATTCTTTTTGCAACAATTGTTTTCATAATACTCAAGAAAAGGATTGAGAGGCGATATTAATTCAGTTAGTACTCTTAAAGACTTTAACATTATCACCAATTACCTTAACATAACAAAATAAAATAATAAAAAAATAATAAGTAAGATAAAATAATGTTAAAATTATTATCAAATTTACTAAGAAGAAGTATAAGTATGAGTACTCGGGTGGTAATATGGGTGTTGATTTATCAGTAGAAATTTTAGGTTTTAAACTCAAAAATCCACTTATTCTATCATCAGGACCTAGAGGATGGAACGGAGAGGCTTTGAAGAGAGCTGCTCAAGCAGGTGCTGGTGCAGTAGTCACAAAAACTATATCCTTTGATCCAGCTGAGGTGCCAAGACCATGCATAGTGAAAATTGGTGGTAAGCCTATTACTATAAATGCCGTTATAAATGCTGAAAAATGGAGTGACCTAACTTTGGAGGATTGGGTTGAACGAGAAATAAAAATAGCAAAAGAGGGTGGAGTCCCAGTTATAGGAAGCATCTGGGCACCACCAAGGCAGGCAGATAGAATTGGCGAATTGGCAGAAATGGTAATGGATGCAGGTGCTGATATGATAGAAGTTCCCGGTTATTCTCCAAAGGAAGTGATTTCTCTTGTTGGTAAGATAAAGGAGAACAAGAAAGTGGATATACCAGTAATTACGAAATTAGCATTGGACGTCTTTGAGTTCGAACCTTATATTGAAGCTGCTGAAAAAGCGGGAGCTGATGCCATCTCAGGAATAGATACTATGGGACCTGCATTAGATATAGACGTTGAAACCGGAAAACCTGTTGTTGGAAGTGAAACCGGGTTTGGTAGAGTTTCAGGACAATATATATTCCCATTTGCACTATATTGGATAGCACGAACTAGGCAACTAACAAAACTGCCAATCCTCGGGGTTGGAGGAATAACTAAAGGAACTGATGTCATAAAGATGATGATGGCTGGTGCAAATGCTGTTCAAATGCATACTATTGTCATCATAAAGGGATATGAAGTATTTCAAAAATTAAGAAAAGAGATAGAGGAATACCTAGAGAGAAAAGGATACTCATCAATACAAGAAATTATAGGGTACACTCAGCAATTCTTGGTTCCTGAAAAAATAAAGGTGAAATATGGAGGAGTTGTCTCAAAAGTAGACCCAGAGAAATGTACTGGTTGTAAATTATGCACGCAAGTTTGTTGTTGGGATGCAATACACATGGTTGATAAGGTAGCTGTATCTGACCCAAATAAATGCTATGGCTGCGGGATGTGTGTGAGTGTCTGCCCGACAAATGCAATTACACTTGTCGAAAAATAATCACTTTTCCATATTTTTCTATATTTTATATTAAGGCTCCACTGGCTACAATTACACTCCCAGAAAGGTAATCATTTTTTGCTGCAAAAACTACAACCTTGGCTATTTCTTCGGGAGTTGCAAAACGACCAAGTGGTATTACTTTTTCAATTCTTTTTATTAGTTCCTCTGGAGTTTGTTTCCAATTATCAGTCATTGTAGCTCCTGGAGCTATTGCAACAACAGATATATTGTATTGTCCAAGTTCTTTAGCTAAAGCTTTCGTAAATCCAATAATTCCAGCTTTCGCGGCAGCATAATGAGAAACGCCTATTTCGTGATGCCACGGAAAAGCATAGCCAACTATCCCATAGACTGATGTTATATTTATTATCTTACCAGATCTTTGATTAATCATATATTTGATAGCAGCATGCGTACAATTGTAAACACTTGTCAAGTTAACACGAATCATAAAGTCCCATTCTTCTGGAGATATATCTTGAATAAAGCCATATTTAAAAACGCCTGCATTATTTACAAGGATATCGATTCTTCCAAATTTTTCTACAGTTTTCTCTATTAAGCGTTTAGCATCCTCGTAGATTCCAACATCTGCTTGAATAACAAGAGATTCTACTCCATATTTCGATACTTCTTTTTGAACTTCAAATGCAGCATCTTTCGATTTATTATAATTTATAGTAACATTGCATCCCTCTCTAGCAAGAGCTATTGCGATTGCTCGGCCTATACTACGTGAAGACCCAGTTACCACACAAACCTTTCCCTTTAAGCTCACGCTGTCTCACCATCCTCTCTCATTATTTCCTTTAAGTCACCAGATCGGATAACCCTCATAGCCTTGTATAACGCATGATCCCTTGATATAGATACAGGATAACCACTAAGTTTATTCGTGTAAGCCAAAATACCATCCACTATAGCGAGAGCAGGTATTACATACTTGGCACTGTAGATTTCGCCATAGAATAACCAATCAGCACCCATAACTTGATTTACCGAATAAAGGGCTGTTACAAAGCCAATAAAAGCGGGTTTTGAATATGGCCAACTTCCGATGAATTCTATTGCATTAACAGCTCCATTTCCTGTTGGCCATCCAAATTCTTTTTTAACAAGTTCTATAGCTTTAGCGGCAAGGCCTAAAGATGGTGGATCAAACACTATGGTATCTAGAAGCGGTTTTGTAATACCAAATTTTTCAGCTCTTGGTAAAAGTTCTTTAAGGATCATTATTCTTCCAGTGGGGGTCGCGTCAGACGGATTTAAGGCCAAGAGGAAAGCACATTCTATTTTATTATTTTTTAACTCCTCCAACTCAGATTCCTTTGATTCGGGTGATATTGCATCATAAATTATTCTATCGTTAGCTCCTACTTCATTTACATATCGAACTGCGGGCAATCTTATTTCGGGAACTGTGCCATCAATAATTATTGGTTCGTCAGTAACATCTAATGCAAACTCAATATACTTCAACATTGCTTCGGCTGTTTGAGCATGAACATCCAATACAGGCTGAAGCCCAAAGTCCTTAGCAATTTCTTCATGCTGCTCAATAGCTTTCTTAGCTTTTTCACGATCAAACTCACCAGTCTTATGATTGGATACTATTTTATCATCTTTATGAAAAATGGTTCCAAGTACGGCGATAGAATTTTCGCCACCTTTTCTCCCGAAAATGACATTACCTACCTTAAATGTCTTCTCGTTTTCAAAATAGAACATATAACATACCTCCAACAATTATAAAAAATAAATAGTGAAAAAGATTGGCTACTTTTTAACTTTTTTTCTTAACTTCTCTAAATCGTCTATGTATTCACTTAATTTTAGTTTTTCTAACGTTTCTCTTAGCGGAATACCGTCTCTGTCCCAACCTCTGAGTTTATAGTATTCATCTTTCATTTTTTCTATATCTTCTGGCTTCAGTGCAACACCTTTCTGAGGCCCAGTTTGAATTGGATCATACATTCTTGGTGGTAAGCTATCATCATCTCTTGTAAATCCTTCTCTCGTATTAAACAATCTAGTTAGTGTATAGACCCTGTCAGTAACTTCTACTAAATCGTTTCCAGTAACTTCTATTCCAGTTAATGCGGTATACAATGCAGCATATTCATCATAGCTTAATAATATAAATCTACAATA
>Ga0164318_10006943_pt1 | contig 10978 bp, 22 predicted proteins | sample GuaBasSedimGuay9_FD_113734 | JGI IMG/M metagenome (GOLD analysis project Ga0164318, IMG submission 113734) | Subseafloor sediment microbial communities from Guaymas Basin, Gulf of California, Mexico - Guay9, Core 4571-4, 0-3 cm | ecosystem: Environmental > Aquatic > Marine > Hydrothermal vents...
AAGTCTATTTATTGCTATAATTGTAGAGCCGTAGGTATCTTTTGATGACTCTATAAGTGATGCTATGTAGCCAGTCAGTTTATACTCTGATTCGAATATGACTACATGGACATCCCTTAGATTTATGATATCGCAAGATGACATGACTCGTTTTACTTCGTCTCTGACTTTACTTCTTGCATCTTGAGCTGTCTGCGAGTGATAAATATCTAATGGACGTTCAGCAAATCTGACAAGATTAATAGCATCTTCGTATTCTCCTATTCTGATCATACTATTCACTAATGATGACAATAGTTTATAGAGTGGATAATAAGCTAATTGCCATGAACCGTAACTTTGATAGGCATAGGTCTTGACTTTATAGAGAAGCTGAGGCTCTGTCTCAAATATCTCTGCATCCAGTAGCTCTAACTGATTGTCACCGCCTAATCCTATTGCTAACTTCCAATACTGAGATTTTGGGATATGCTCTTTGTATTTCTTGAATGCTATGTATGAGGCTGGATAGACATTCCAGACAAGCTCATATTTTCTGTCTTCCGGTAAAGGATGACCAGGATGGTGATCTATGACGAGGCCCTCAATATTAGGATCATCAGGCCTCATATCCACCATTATGTCACCCTTTTCCCAGTCGCTAGTGTCTCCGAACTCAGACTTCATTAGTATATCGCTTTCTGGATACGCAAACCAAGTAAACAATGCTGACGTTACGCCATCTGCATCATTGTGGCAATGTATTTTCATCTTAACCTCTTACTATTCCACTTTCTTCTGTGATTACACCATCAGACATTAGCTTGCTGAAATACTTCTCTACCGTGTCTCTCGTTATGTCAGTATAGCCCAACATATTTGCTTTTATGACTACGCCACTAATGAATTCATCCTTTGCTACTCCATTCTTAAGATATTCAGGCATTTCATTCTTTATGGACTCTATTGCCTCTTTTATCTTCAAGTAATATTCATCAGCAGAATCATTTTCATCTTGAGCATCGCCTTTACCAAGATAGGTGATTTCATATCTGTTGCCTACACGCTTTATTCTCCATTTTGTGCCAACTATCTCTTCTGGTCTTATATTATTCTGGATGCAGTAGTTCAATATGCCAAGCAGTAATGGAGATTTTGGCCCGCCTAGTGATAAGACATGCGTTATGCCATTGTATTCGACCTTTGCTTCATGTTTAGTCCATTCAGCTCCTTCTGGTGGATTCCACGTATATCCTGCTAAGTCTGTGTCTCCAGGTTCTATAGCTTCTATCTGACTTTTGAAGACTACCTCTACTTCTCCAGTGTCTTCTCTGACTATTAGCCTTCTAGGTTGTTCTTCCAATAGCTTCTTAGCTTCTTCCCAAGTTAGAACTTTCCCCATATATTCACCTCCTACTTGCTTTTCACATCCTTATTTACCTTGAGGATTTCATGTCTTGTTACAGTAGAGCCTAGATTGTCCCAAGACAATACTTCCAAGATATCATCAAAGTCAAATGACAGTTCAAATATTTGGATTTTTATCGGAAAGAAAGCACCATCATAGCCTGCTTTTTCAATTTCCTTATAGAAGGACTTTATAGCCTTGTGCAATGCCTTGCTTATGGTCTTGTAGAGCTGTCCATCCTCCTGTTCAAACATTCAGAATTCACCTCCTTTTAGGTTGCTTCCAATAAACTGTGGTGGCATATTCTTCTATGTGATTCTTCTCACGAAAGAATTGCTTCTTATCAACCCCAAATACATTAAGGATGTCATCTATCTCGTAATTATAGTCGTGATAGTCTAGGACTTCTGCAACTACAACGGTAGCTAGCAATTCAGTATTCTTTCTGCCATGACGCTTTCCATATTCGCTATCTTCTACATACATTTGCCCTAGACTTTTTGCGTCCCTGAATAGGATATTGTGCTTGCTGTAGCCTAGATTATCTAATAGGATGTCTATGCAGATTTCTAGATCTGATACTTGTTCATTCTCTGCTCTACATTCGCCATACAGACTCTGCAAAATCTTAAGAGCAAGCTTATGCTCCTTTATAAGTTGTTTAAGCTCATCTGCTGTTAGGTCTTTGTAGTCAGATTTCTTAATCATATATTTCACTCAGCACGATATGTCCATTTACCTCTAGAACATTATACTTTCTTGTTACACCACTAGGATAGGACACAACAAGATAGTCACCTTCGAAGTATATATCTGGCTCATGTCTTACCGCTGATAACTGCTCTCTTAGTTTAAGCTCTTCTGAGATCATTTTTAGCCTCTGCTGTAGCTCCTTGTATGTCTGAGCATATTCCTGCACATTCAAGTTATGCTCTTGCCTGAAATGACTGATATCCTGTAGATATTTGTGTCTTAGAAATCTCAAAGAGCTTATGTCTAGCTCTGATAATAGCTTATCAAATCTATACTGGCTTCTTCTTCCACTCGTCATTCTCTCTTCCTCTTTCTCCATTGTATATTCTAATAGGACAGTAAAGTATAAATACTTTTCGGTTATATCCTCAGCATAGCTAAGCAAGACCTTGCCTGTGGATACTTCTCCATTAGCTTCTTAAATTCCTGTATAAGTGAATCAGTTACAGCTTTGTATATCGATAGACGGCCATTCTTCTTTATCTCTCCTACGGCTACGCTATCCAAACTCTGACCATCAAAGAATATAAGTTTGTCCTCATTCCGGAAATAGATTACTATCAAGTCATCAGCATCTTTATCCCAATTTGGAGTCCAGCGTAAAGAAAACACAGCTATATTCTTATCGGAATATACAGGCTTATTGGATTTAACAGTATAAAAGAGACTCAAACCTTCTAATTGAACTACAAGGTGCTGGTCTGAAAATGGCATTAGTCTCACCTCTCTCTATATTAGGATAGCAGTCAGATGTGCAATAGCCTGAGGATATTTTTCCAATAGCCCATCTATATTCCTTCGTTCAGATTTTGTAATGCTCTTGTAATATTTGATTCGACCATTCCATTTGATTTTGCCATACCATCTATAACAATCACTTAATCTCTGTATCAATACTCGCCTTTCTTTCTTGAACACAAAGGCTACAAAGATGATGTCTTCGAGAAAGATATCACAGAGAAGGAATATAGCCACGTCATCATCAGAGTAGAAAGCCTTCCGGTCTTTTACTCTGTGTAGACCGCTAAATCCATTTAGGTCTTGAATTATTATGGTCTCGTCATACCGCCAATTTAACATCCCAACCTCCCTCAAATTATGCGTTTAAAGGCGTCTAGAATGGCTCAGAATCGATTTTTTTCTCTCACGAGTGTTAATATACTTGCGTGATTCAAACTCGTCTCAGAAAGCGTGTTAGACGGCTTTAAAGCGATTTCTCTATAATTGCTTGAAGAAGACCTTCATCATAAAACCATCTACAAATCTCTTTAAGCCTTCTATATCAACCTTCTCTGGATTCATCTTTATGCTTTCTGATGTAAAGCTTTCGAATAGAGAAGGATAAGAGAAGTAGCTAATTCTAAGGACTCTCATTTTCAGGAAATATCTGAGTGTTACTGTTGATAGGTCTTTGTAAAGGTAAATAGTAACGTATTCTTCTTCATAACGCTTTGAGCTGCCTCTCTTGTAGCCGTATTGTTCTTCGATATATGTCACTAGGTGGTCGATGATTGAAAGCAATTCCTTAAATTGTCTTATCCTTAATATCATATTCACCCTCACTGAGTAGAAATCCTAGAAGCTCCATTTCGAGCTCTTTAGCAAATTTCTTCGGCTTAAAATCTTTCAGTCTGATATGTTTCACTATATGTCGACCTGTATTATAATCGGATATCGCTACCTCTATTTTTCTGTCTTCAAGTGTGTAAAGGAATGACAGGTAAAGCTCGTTGAGATCGATATTCCAAGTAACTGAATCTTGCCAGATTAATACTGGAGGTTTTCTCCAATTAAAACTAGTACATAGATGATGACTTGCCTTATCGAATAGCCATTTAACCCAGAGTTTTTTCAGGAAGGCAAGAACTGTTTTCATTGTCCCATCCTCTAATTAAATTGGCTATTTGCCTGCGTTTTCTCCAATATTTACCCCATGACAAAATCACTACATTCTCCCGTCCATATTTCTCTATGAAGTCCTCTAGAAATCGAGGTCTTAATACACCTTTGTCATAGACATATTTGGATAGTTGTGGATTTTCAGATCTCAATCCGATATCATAGTAGTAATGCCATCGTCCATTTTCTTTGACTTTTATCTTTAATCGCATAGACGATGACTCCATCATAGTATCACCTAAACCAGTTTGTTAAATAGCCTTAAAATACCATTCTCATTGAATCGGATAGTGAATTTAACGCCTAAATTATAGGATTTCTCCCAGCCTCCAAGATATAATGTGCAAGGGATTGTTATCGAATTGTCTTTGATGAATGAAGAGAGATTTTCCTCATAGGTGTAGAGTGAGAAATAATACCTTGTAGTGTTCTGAGATTGTATATATCGTGAATAGACAGCTACAAACACTTGGTCTGGAAACAAGTGATTTAAAAGAGACTTCACAGCCCATTTATCATCCTGCCTGAAATTGTGAAGCACTAGACTTAATCTATTCGGAACAATACGCATTATGGAGAATGGAAACCGCTTCTTGCTTCGACCTATCTTTATCTCCAGAATTCCATCTGTCTGTTTCATAATTACACCTCTAATATTCTCCTGCTAGCTAATAAGTCTCTGAAACGATAGAGCCAGTAGTCTATAGTATCTGCGGAGATGCTAATATCTTGAATTGTGAGTTTCAAACTCTTGCTTTCGAATATTGCATAGCTATTGCCCTGTTCTTTATTGACTACTATGGTAATGTCATCCTTTACTACTTGAAGGAAGGCTCTATTTTCTGAAACAGAAGCTACAGTGATTTTATCTGGATTGATTTGTTTTATTATTTCTGCTAGGATTTTCTCATATTCACTCTTCGACTCACTCATCTATTCACCTTAGAGTTTCTTTAGTTTTAGAGCTGTAATTAGGTCTTTGAACCTTCCTAGCCAGAATTTAACGGAGTCAGATGTGACCTTGTCAGATATTGCTAGCATCATATCATCTGTTCCAAATTCAATCCAAGATGATGATGCCCGATTATGAGTCTTGATTGCTATTCCATCTTTTCTCATATCAATTCTGATTTCACGCCCTGTTGCTAAGACTTCTAAGACCTCGTCTGGTTTTACTTGCTTGATGATTTCAGATGCAATCTCCTGAGGTGTCTTAGTGCTTCTTGAAGATGACATTTCTATCACCTTCCCAGCATTTGTAACCACATTCATCGCATCCCTTTTCTGGATAGGGACAGACAAATCCTTTTGGTTTACTTTTGTAAGTCAAGCCCTTACCTATGACATATGCATATGGCATCTTTGTTTTCGGAAAGTGCTTGGTATCTGGCATAACAGAATAGTAGACGATGAGATTTTTTGGTAATCCACTAAAGTCTAACTGCCAAGACTTAGTATAAGCCAGGAATTTGACTTTAGGGAATGCTTTTGCTATCTCAATCCACTTTTGAAGATATTCTTGACTATAGAAATCACCTGTCTCGTGTATTCTGAATTTATCGAATTTATGCTTCTCCATCTCAGCTATCATCTTCTCTGGAAAGTCATCCTGTAATGACTCAGCATAATTCATCCATCTATGATATCTGACCATAGGATATATCCAAGACTTTCTACCGTAGCATATTCGTTTGCAAGTCTCTGTAGCTCCTATACAAGTATAGACAGGTGGAAGAGAAAAGATTGGTATTTTCAGCTTTCGATTGCCTTTCCATTGGATATAAACCATACAATCACCTATAAGCTATTCATAGCTAGGCTTAGAACCACATCCTCAAGTTTTAGTCTAGGCTCAAATTTGACATAGACAAATTTAGTCTTAGCCTTGAAGCCATAAAGCCCAGAAAGTTTCTTTTCTAGTCTATCCCTGACTAGTGTTCTGCTATGGAATATGAAGAGTCTGAATTTGGTGTATTCAGTCCAGCTATAGGATGAAGATTTGAATGACTTAATTATTTGGAGTGTGTACAGATTGGATATAATAGCACCGATTGGCTCTAATGGTGAATTTGCATCAGTAAAGAATGCTTCAACTACATAGCTATCACCAGCATCATAGACTCCAAGCCATACTGGAATTTTGCCTTGACTTTTGAAGGTAGGATAGTTAGTCTGCCATCTAAACCAACCAAGAAGTTTTCTAGCCATCTTTCCATCCTTCTTTTATTTATTTTTATTTATACTAAGCTTAAGCTTAGACTAAGCTATAGCTTATATATTAGTTTATGGGATTGCTTTAGAGGTTAAATAGCTTATCACGTAGCCTATAGTGTTCATATAGCCGTTTGAATTTAGCAAAATCTACATAAGCATTTAGCATAGCTAAGTCGTGAATTAAGCCATAGAAGTAGTCTGTTCTCTGGAAGTCTTTCCAGTCAAGATTAAATCTGATAGTTTCAGTCTCTAATTTGTATTTTCGCCTTAGATTATCTGGACGGTCAATGAACTCCAAGTACCAAGACTTAAAGACCTTCAACTTCCAGACATCCTTGAAATGCTCACAGTCACTAGAAAGCCAGAAATAAATCCAGAATGAATAGAAGCCTTCAGCTAGTGGTATATGCACTCGCATAATTATTCTTCGATTCTGCTTTTCCTTTATTGTGCCAATGTAGTAATCCTTTAGCATCCAAGACCACCTAAATCTTGCTTAAGAATTCTATCCTCTCTATGATTTTCTTAAGAGATTCAAAGCTCAAATCTAAACCGCATAATCTGAAGAATTTAACATAAGTTTTAAGGACGCTATTATTCATTGCAAATGTGAAATCCGAAGGAACACCAACTCTATGCCACCAAGTGCTCACTATAAATTCATTCTTTTTCTCTTCTATGTAGATTCCGTATAATGGTTCAGCCATTTTTCTCTTTTCTTCAATGCTAACAGGTAGACTCGAAAGAGAAAATTTGAATTGCACCCAAGTATCTCCAAGTGTATCCCTTTCTATTTTCAATATAAGCCATCTATCCTTGTTCTGAGGGTCTTTAAAACGGGCTATGCGTATACTAAAGCCATATTCTGGCATCTCCAAATCACCTATAGTTGATGCAATAGTTTATCCTCGATACGATATTTTTCATAGAGTTGTTTGAATTTGTGCATATCTATGTGTGCCTTCAGAACTTTAAAGAAGTCGTGTTTTAAATCATTGAAGTAGACGGTTTCTATCAATTCATTCCAAGACTTATCGAAAGACTTGATGTCAGTCTTGTATTTGTAGGTAGTATCATCTCCTACTCTGTGATTTATCCAGTCATATAAAGTGCAACGATGAAAATAAATGTCTATTTCGGGGTTGGTCATTCTAAAACTAAGCCGCCAGTAATATTTAGAATTAAATTCTCTGACTTGGAGAGTTATGTATCGCTTCTTCTTCCTTCATAGAAATAGCCGATTCTGTGATATGTCATTCAAGAGCCTCCAATAGCATAGCTAAAGCCTTCTCTCGATAATCTTTATACAATTCGACTTTTCCAACAGACTTTAAATCCTCTATTGCATCATCCACTTCTTCTAATGAGTTAATATCCTTCCAGCAAGTTAATATGTGAATGTCATATTTGCTAAGATGGAAATAATTGTAATCCCAGCCTTTCTCTTTAAATAGCTTCTCCTTCAAAGTTGTCTCTATGCCCCAGCAATCAGAAAATTTTCTAAACTTAAAGCCAAACCTAAGCTGGAATACACCTCTCTGAGATTTTAACATTCTGAGATAAGGACTGAGACCTGAAATATACACTCTACCAAGCTTAACTTCTTTCTTCTTCATAGTTTCTTGATTTTAAGCTCAAGATACAAATCTTCAAGTTTCTTCTTTACTGCATCCTCTGAAAACTCTATAAAGCCATCCTTTTCATAGCTGACCTTTCCATTGCGTTTAATCATTTTATAGACGATTATGCTATAAATGTCATCAGCAATCTTACTGATATGCACCTCAAATCTATCTCCCCAAGTCTTATCGTTCTCATCGAACATATCGAATATTATCTCATCATCATTGAGCGAAATCATAAGACGCTTCTTTTTGAAATGCTTCTTAATATGTTCATATAGCTCCTTCATAGCACCACCTCAATAAAGGAGAGAAGGTGAGCTATGTTAGGTATTTGATGATATTCTTAGCCCAATCTCTGAATTCTGGAAGCTTTTCAATTGCCTGCATAATTATTCTTGGGCTTATTTGCTTTATGCCTCTGAGAGTTATTATCTGGAATTCCTCTTCAGTGAAGTTCCTAAACACATTGAAGAGCTTCTTGAAGTTCTCTATTGAATGCTTGGATTTCTTCCAATGCTCAATAATAAGGCTCACTAGTGCATACTTCATATCCAGCTCATTTATCTCCTTCACTTTCTCTGGATTTTCAAGTATAGCCTTAAAGTCTATTTGCCTCTGCAATTTAATGAATGACACGAATTCAAGAGCAACTCCAGTTCCTACAGCAGTTGCAGTTAGCATCTCAAGTGTCTTTAAATCATTGGATGGAACATCTGCTATTAGCCTAGCCCAGAATTCATTTGAACGGGGAGTGGGGAAAGCTTCGTCTCCGCTTTTCTCACTCATTTTGAATATGAATGTTGGTCTTGCATTTAGGAAGGTAATAACTCTGCTATCAAGTCCTTTCTCTTGAGCCCATTCAGTCCATTCCTCTGCTGTCGGTATCTTTAATACACAGTGTATAAATCTGTTCTGTAATGGCTTTGGAAGGTCATATACATTTGCCATATCCTGAATTCTATTACCTGCTGAAATAATCAAGACATTGTCAGATAGCTTAGTATCCGATATGCATCTATCTAAGATTATCTGGTATGCTCCTGCCTGAACAGATGGCGGAGCTAGATTTATCTCATCGAAGAATATTATGCCAGCTATATCCTTTAGGCTGTAGATATAGACCCATTCTGGTATCTTCCATTCTACTGTCTCTTGCCCATTTAATGCTGGCAGTCCCCTTAGGTCAGATGGGTCATATTGACTCAGCCTAATATCGTATAGCAGGAAGTATTTCTTTGGATTTTTCTTAATTGCCTCTTTCTCTTCCTTTGTGAGATGAGACCATTCTTTGTATTCCCTTCCAAGCTTCTTAGCTAAATCCATAGCGAAGTCTCTAACTGAAGAGCTCTTTCCAATTCCTGGTGCACCCCAAATAAACAGTGCTAATTTGGTTTCCCAAGCCTTTTCCAATACCGTTCTCAATTCCTTATGACTAACTTCCAACTTCACCATATCACCTCCTTTATTGGCTTTTCCTAGTCTTTAAATTCGCTTTCAACTATTCTCTTATAGTGGGCTTCAAACAGCAATTCTAAATATCTTGGGTCTCTCGATTTATTATCCATTTTGCATCGTCTTATCCAGTCTCCTACAACCTTAGTTACGAATTTTTCTTTATCTTCTGGGCTGGTATAACCCAAATAGGAGACAAAGGTGAGCAAGTCGTCTTCTGTTGATTTCTTTCCATAAGCCACTAGCTTGTTACCATCCCATATTTCTATTCTGTTGTCGAATTCAATAATTCGTAGCTCTCTCATATTTTCACCTGCTCATCAGTAGTTTTGGATTCTTCGTAAATATTACCAACAACTTCGGCATATAATGGTGGCAGTGGTAATGGAAAAGCTTCTCCTTTCAGATTCTTAATCCCAAAGGATGCCATTACTTCATCCCAATATACGACATATTTCTGCCCAGCAATTAGCAGTATATCGCCTTCATAGATTTCTTTGTCGTTTTTATCCTTGAGACCAATATATCGTAGGAATACTACATCATCAAAATCTAGCAAATCGCATTCATCGGATTCATCATCAGCTTCAACTAAGACTTGTCTGTTTCTTAAATCAATTAAGACCACTTCCCGTATTTTCTGTCTTCTTTTATCCCAGACTTTCAACTTCATCTCTTCCATTTTAGACACCTGACGAATCCATTTATTTACCGCTCTCTTTCATAATTGATTACAGTGCCAAATGGTGGCTTCTTCTTATTGGTCTTATCAAAGTTAATCCATAGTGTTGGAATGCTACAGCGTTCTGGAAATAGCGTCCACATATCTGTAAAGGCAATAACTAATTGAGTATTCTTGTGATGCTTTTCGATATAGTCAAATACAGGTCTATGGTCTGTTCCACCACCGCCTACTGGCTTTTCTTTCAAGATATCCTCTACAGTTGGATGCTGGAATGATAGAACCTTCTGAACTTTAGCATCTGCGTATATAACTGTCATTTGAATTCCTCTGAAGCTATTCACGATGCCTACCACTTCTGATAGAGCATCCGAAATCTCCTTATCCGATATTGAGCCACTAGTGTCTATTGCAACAACTACATTAAGTGATTCTCTTATTATGTTAGGGAAGTAGGTTTTGAGAGCATAACTCTTCTTTGAAGGTCTTGCATAAGTGAAGTCAATTGGAATAGTCCTTGTGATATATCGATAGAGTAGTTGCCTCCAGTTTAAGTAATTGCCGTGTATTTTGTCGAAAAGCCTTTCGAATCCAGCAGGTAATTCGCCACGTTGTCTGGCATACTCAAGAGCTTCCTGAAATCTCTTAGCCCATTCCTTAGCCTTTTCAGCAGTATTTTTGGATTTGCCCTTTGATTTGCCATTCTTCTTCGTGTAGATATGCTTGTCAAAATTACCCTTGCCCTTTACTCCGCTTTTATTTGAAACCCCTTTCTTATCAAGATTTGCCATTACGATATCATATATCTCATCTGCTGTCTTTTCTGCTGGCTTATCAATAGTGATTGTGATTGTGCCTTTATCTGTGAAGAAGACCAGATTGATTTTATCGGTGTAGTAATCGGGAAGTATAGCACCTTTAGGTAATGTCAGACCCTGCTTCACTAAATTTGAATTCACTACAGCA
>Ga0164318_10006944_pt1 | contig 10978 bp, 10 predicted proteins | sample GuaBasSedimGuay9_FD_113734 | JGI IMG/M metagenome (GOLD analysis project Ga0164318, IMG submission 113734) | Subseafloor sediment microbial communities from Guaymas Basin, Gulf of California, Mexico - Guay9, Core 4571-4, 0-3 cm | ecosystem: Environmental > Aquatic > Marine > Hydrothermal vents...
CCTTGGGAAATCGCAAAAGCAAAAGAATATGATGTCGTAATTGTCAATAAAGATTTAACTAAAACAGTGAACAAGATTATTGAAGTAATTCAGAATTATAAGAAACATGGAGGAAGGTGATATTATGGTAAGTACCCTATCCCTTGATGAAGTGGAAAAATACAAATTCAATATTTATGAGTTGGTAGTAGCTGTGGCTAAGCGGGCGCGTCAAATTAACCAGGAACGGCGAGCAAAAATTGAAATGGATTTCGGCTCTGAAGAGGATTTTACTGATGAAACCGCTGAGGAAACTGAAATCAAAATTGAAGGATATGGGTACGAGAGGAGAATCAAACCCACCCGCCAGGCCATTGAGGAATTGCTTAGCGGGCAGTTGATCGTGAAATATCCGGATAAAGATGATGATAGCCAGAAATAATTATGATCTTACAGTGAAGTGAGTATGGGACTATTCAGTAATAAAAAATTACTCGTCGGAGTGACAGGCGGTATTGCTGCTTACAAAACTTGTGAGCTGGTGCGAGAATTACGTAAGGAGGAAGCTGAAGTCCAGATAGTAATGACTGAAGCAGCCCAGAAGTTTGTGGCTCCGCTAACCTTCGAAACTCTATCGGACAGAGAAGTGCTGGTGGAGATGTTTCCTCAAAGCAAATCAGTAGCTACTCGTCATGTGGATGTTGCCCAATGGGCTGACTGTTTTGTGGTCTGTCCTGCTACTGCCAATATTTTAGGTAAGGTAGCTGCTGGTATTGCTGATGACCTGCTCTCTACGATGATTATGGTTGCAGGTGGAGAGAAAACAATATTTTGTCCAGCGATGAATTCGAACATGTACGCCAACCCAATCGTACAACGCAATATTGAGACCTTGCAACGATTGGGCTATTCTTTTGTGTCACCAGAATGGGGGGAACTGGCGTGCCATGCTGAAGGTTTAGGGCGTTTGGCCAGTCTTGAGCGCATCCTGGGCAAGATTAAACACCAGCTATTGGGCAGCGAAGAGTTAAAAGGGGTACGGGTGTTAGTAACTGCTGGCCCTACTCAAGAACCAATAGACCCAGTGCGATTTATTACTAATGCGTCTTCTGGTAAGATGGGGTTCGCATTAGCAGAAGCAGCTGCTATTAGAGGTGCAGAAGTTACCCTGATTAGTGGACCAACGAACTTGCGTCCCAGTGAGGATATTCACTTTCGAGAAGTACGCACCACCGAGCAGATGTATGAGGCTGTGCATGAAGTGTATCCGAATACCGATGTAGTAATTATGGCTGCAGCAGTTTCGGATTATCGTCCCTCAGTTTACAGTGAACACAAATTGAAAAAAAGTGATAATTCTATTGTTCTGACACTGGAAAAAAACCCTGACATTTTAGCTTCACTGGGTAAGAACAAAAATGGACGGATTCTGGTGGGATTTGCAGTCGAGACGACAGATGAACTGAAACACGGGAAGCAAAAACTTAAGGCAAAAAATCTGGATTTGATCGTCGTCAACAATCCCAAACAGCGAGGTGCAGGATTTGCTACGGATACCAACGTTGTGACAATTATTGATCGTCAACAACAGGTTGAAAGTTTACCAAAGCTCAGTAAGCCTGAGGTCGCACAACATATTTTGAACCGAATTGTGGAGTTAATTCTCGAAGCGAAGAGCAAGAAATGACTGAAGGAGCTGCTATTAATATCTCTCCTGTTCTGATAAATTTGTTGATTCGTTATTTGAATCAGCAAAAGGAGCTTTATGGGAATGAATACTTTTTGGAAAAGTCGGTTGCAGAGCAATTGGTTGGTATTTTGAGCCCTTCTCCACAGACATTGGAAGAACTTTACCAGGAGATGAAGAATTGCCAGCGGTGTGAGTTGAGTCGTAGTCGTACTCATCTTGTTTTTGGTGCCGGTAACCCGCATGCAAAATTGATGTTAATCGGTGAGGCTCCGGGACAGGAGGAAGATCTGCGCGGCGAGCCGTTTGTGGGACGTGCTGGCATGTTGCTTACTAAAATTTTACAATCGATCAATATGAAGCGGGAAGATGTTTACATTGCTAACATTTTGAAGTGTCGTCCTCCCCACAATCGTGATCCGCTCCCTCATGAAGTAGAAAAATGTGAGCCCTACTTGAAAAAACAAATTGAAATAATTCGACCTAAGGTAATTTTAGCACTGGGACGAATTGCTGCTCAGACCTTATTAAAAACTACCAAATCCCTGAAGGAATTACGGGGGAAGGTACATTATTATCAAGGTATTAAATTAGTAGTTACCTTTCACCCAGCAGCATTGTTGCGTAATCCACAATGGAAACGTCCAACATGGGAGGATGTGCAATTTCTTCGTCGGATCTATGATGAACAGGTGGCATAACCTGATCGTTACTTCCAGTTGATGATTACGTTACCAAAACAAAATACTAAGGTTCTTTTTTAGTACAAAATTGGTAGAAGTTATGGCAGTATCTAAGAAATCAGTTACCACCGAGCCCTCAGGACAAAATGATGCAATGGCTACAAGTGAACGATTGCCACCGCAGGCGATTGAGGCCGAAATGTCGGTTTTGGGAGCGATGCTGATTGAACAGGACGCAGTAAGTAAAGCTATTGAGCTTTTGGACGAATCATGTTTTTACAAGGAAGCTCATCGGAAGATTTACCGCGCTTGCGTAGACCTGTACGATCGCAACGAAGCAGTCGACTTAGTTACTGTTTCGGCCGAATTGAAGAAACGCAAGCAGTTGGATGAGGTAGGTGGTAGTTTCTATTTAACCGAGTTAGCTGAAAGTGTTCCTTCGGCAGCAAATGTGGATTATCATGCCAAGATTGTTTTGGAAAAATCGCTACTGCGCAAGCTGATTACCACAGCTACTAATATTATTTCTGAAAGTTACTCGGCCGAAGGTGATGTGTTTAGTATCATCGATCGAGCTGAACAAACGATTTTTAATCTCTCTGAAAGACGGTTGCGACGGGGATTTGTTCCAATTGAGAATATTCTCCATGAGACCTTTGAGGAGATTGAAAAAGCTCATAATCGCAAAGAAGGGGTTACTGGAATTCCTTCCGGTTTCGATGAATTAGATGCTCTAACGGCTGGATTTCATAATTCTGAATTAATCATCGTGGCTGGTCGTCCCTCAATGGGGAAAACAGCCTTTAGTCTTAATATTGCTCGTAACGTGGCGGTAGATTACAACATCCCTGTAGGGATTTTCAGCTTAGAGATGGCAAACTATCAATTAGCTATGCGAATGCTGTGCAGCGAAGCGAGAGTTAACTCCCATTTATTGCGTACCGGACGTCTACCAGAAAGTGAGTTCCCTAAATTAAGCATTGCAGTAGGCAACCTGGCAGAGGCCCCGATTTACATTGATGATTCCCCTGCACTGGCAATTTTGGAGTTACGAGCCAAAGCACGACGGTTAAAGGCAGAGAAAAACATTGGTTTGCTGATTGTTGATTACATGCAATTGATTCAAGGACCCAAAAATGTGGAGAATCGCCAGCAGGAAATTTCTATGATTTCACGTTCGTTAAAAGCGTTGGCCAAAGAGTTAGACGTCCCGGTGATTGCCCTGTCGCAGCTATCGAGAGCCGTAGAGACGCGTGGTGGTGATAAGCGTCCAATGCTTTCGGACTTGCGTGAATCAGGAGCTATTGAACAAGATGCAGACCTGGTGCTCTTTATTTATCGCGCCGAAAGATATAGCCAATCACTTGACGACGATACCATCTCTCAAAAAGGAAAGGCAGAGATTATTATTGGCAAACAGCGCAATGGACCTACGGGCACAGTGACGTTGGCTTTTATTAACGATTATGCTCGCTTCGAAAATTTAGAACCCTACTATCGTGATGTGGATTTTGGTCCTGATGTAGCATAAGCCAGTTTGATAGTGAACATCCTATAAACATGGTTTAAATCTCACCTTGGTTCTCTCCTATCAGAAGAGGATCAGGGTGAGGTCCCCCTTCTCCTTTTGAAGAGGAAGGAGGGGCAGGGCATGATGTCCAAAGCTTTGGGACAGCCTTTTTGAGTGGGCAAATGATTTTTTAATAAGCTATTATTGAGCGTTAATTCTTATGAAAGAGGTACCCAAAAAGAACTATGAGGCGATACTCGACGGCATCTTAAATTCGTTGAAGCGCTACTGCAAGCATGCCGATGGGGCTCTATTACGTAAAGCGTTTAATTTTGCTTTCGAAGCCCATAGGCATCAATTACGTCGTTCGGGCCAGCCTTATATTGTACATTGTCTTGAGGTAGCTCGAATTCTCACTGAGATGGAAATGGATGATGTAACAATCACTGCCGGACTACTGCATGATGTTGCTGAGGATACTGGTGTGACTTTGGAAGAAGTAAAGGCCGAGTTTGGCGAGGAAGTAGCCCTGTTAGTAGATGGGGTAACTAAAATTAGTGAGCTTCATTTTAATAGCTTAGAAGAGAAACAGGCAGAAACCTTCCGCAAGATGATCTTTTCTATGATTCGAGATATTCGTGTGATCCTCATCAAGTTTGCTGACCGCTTGCATAATATGCGCACCATCCAATATCTTCCTCAAAAGAAACAACAGCGCATTGCTCTGGAAACGCGGGAAATTTACGCTCCTTTAGCTCATCGCTTAGGAATTGCCAAGATTAAATGGGAACTGGAAGACCTGGCATTTAAAGTTTTGAATCCCCATCAATATGATGAGTTAGTCAATAAAGTCAATGAACGTCGGGATGAACGCGAGGCCTATCTTCAGCGAATACGAAAGCCCATCTTGCAAGAATTGCGCAAAGTTAACATTAAGGCAGAAGTGACAGGACGTCCCAAACATCTTTACAGCATTTATCGTAAGATGGTAATGCGGGAAAAACCTTTTGAGGAAATCTACGACCTTTTTGCTGTCCGTATTATCGTGAAACGAGTGGAAGAGTGTTATTCTGTGTTGGGTATTGTGCATACTTTATTTACTCCTATCCACGAACGCTTTAAAGATTACATCGCTATTCCAAAGTCCAACATGTATCAATCGATTCATACTACCGTAATCGGGCCCGAAGGACGGATGGTGGAAATTCAGATTCGTACCGAGGAAATGCATCGCACTGCCGAGTCTGGTATTGCTGCACACTGGCGTTACAAAGAAGGTAAGCAAAAAGTAGATGAATTGGATGAGCAGCTTGTTTGGTTGCGACATGTGCTTGATTGGCAACGTGATGTGCACGATGCAAAAGAATTTATGGAAGATTTGAAAATTTCTCTATTTCAAGACGAAATTTTTGTTTTTACTCCGAAAGGCGATTTAATCAAATTGCCGCGGGGAGCTACTCCAGTGGATTTTGCATTTGCTGTGCATACCGATATTGGTTACCATTGTATTGGGGCTAAAGCTAATGGTAAGATTATCCCACTTGATACCCAATTGCAGAGTGGCGATTCTGTAGAGATTATTACCTCTGCCAAACAGGTTCCTAACCCTGACTGGATTCAGTTTGTTAAGACATCCAAAGCTCGTAGTCGAATTAAAAAGTGGATTCGGGATTCATTGTTTGAGGAAAGCATTAAGTTGGGTCGGGAAATTCTTGAAAAGCGATTAAAGAAGTTGCACTACAAAGCCAGTGATGAAGAAATTATTGATGTAGCTCAGGGTATGGGGTTTCCTAATGAGAAGCAATTTCTGGCAGCTATTGGGCGAGGCGAGATTTCAGTACAGGGAGTTTTGGCAAAACTTCTCCCTGAATCAGCTAAGGAAGCGAAAAAGGATGATTCCTTTTTCCATCGCTTTGTTGCTCGAGCACGTAAATCTGCTACTGGGGTTAAGATTCATGGTCTGGATGATTTGCTGATCCACTTTGCTAAATGTTGCCACCCCGTTCCAGGTGACCGTATTGTCGGTTTTATTACCCGCGGTAAGGGAGTTGTGGTACATCGAGCCGATTGTAGTAACCTTGTAAAACTTATGGAAGACCCTGATCGGCAAATTGAGGTAAAGTGGGATGTCAACAAGGACAACCAATTCTTAGTAGGGCTGCGATTGATTGCTGAAGACCGTAAAGGACTTCTTCGCGATATCTCTGAAGCTATTGCTGCCACCGATACTAATATCGTTAACATCGAAATGAAAGTTGAAAACTCTGTGGTGGTTGGTTCGCTTATCGTGCAAGTTAAAAACCTTCAACATCTTACTCGGATCATAAACAAAATCGATAACATAAAAAACGTTATCAGTGTTGAGCGGTTAAATGGATTACGAGGGCAGCAGGAACAGGGGAAGACAACTATGGCCCTCTAAGTTGTGAACCCCAACTTAAAAGGAGTTACAGAGTTATGCGAACCGTTACCAAAAAAGAAGTGGCTAAACGTACTGCTAAACAGGTTGGCGACACGGTATACCATACCGAAAAGGTAGTGAACGCGGTTTTTGAAACATTACGAGAATTCATGATGGAAGCTGACCCGGAAATCCGGATCGAAATTCGTGATTTCGGTGTCTTTGAGGTAAAGACGACCAAACCCAAACCCAAGGCTCGCAATCCCAGAACCGGAGAAATTATCTATGTGCCCGCACGCCGAAAAACCCATTTCAAAGCTGGAAAATTATTAAAGAGTATCCTCAAGCAACCATTAAAAACCTGAAATTTTCTATTGCTAACCGTGCAGCACAGTCGTATTTTGGCAATCGATTACGGCCAACGGCGAGTAGGGTTGGCTATCAGCGATGCACTCCAGGCAACGGCACAAGGTTTGCCGACTATTATTTACTCAAACCGTAAAGATTTATTTAATAAGTTGGAGGCGATTTTTAAACAGTACCAGATTCGGCAGATCGTCCTCGGGTTGCCACAACACATGAACGGTAGCGATAGCCAACGTACCAGGGAAGTAAAGCGATTCGCAAGAAGATTAAGTGAGCGTTTTAATGTAGAAGTAAAACTATGGGATGAACGTTTGACTTCAGTAGCTGCCAAACACACCATGTTGCAGTTGGGAAAATCTCCCAGCCGGGCCAAAGAGCATGTCGACCAAATTGCTGCCATTCTGATTTTGCAGGGATATTTAGATTTTCTCAAAAACTCAAAATGGAATTATTCCTCTGATGAAGAAGGTAATATCACTAAAACTTGATCCAGTATGAAAGTTCTTTGGAAAAATATTGCCCTTTCACTTTTAACCGCACTACTGTTGACGTTTGCCTTCCCACCATATCAATTGGGATTTTTAGCGTATTGGGGTTTGGTTCCGTTTTTTTATCTATTAAAAAACAAAACAATAAAAGATGCTTTAAAATGGGGGTACATTACCGGGCTCTTTTTTAATCTGATGTCGCTGTATTGGATTGCTTGGACTACAATACCCGGAACATTAGCTGCTATTTTAGTATTAGCATTCTATTTTGCCTTTTACGCCTGGACACATGTCCAACTTCAAAAAAAATTAGGTAAAAACTTCATCTTTTTGTTGCCTTTTCTCTGGGTAAGTATTGAATATGTTAGATCATTGGGGGTGTTAGGATTCCCCTGGAATTCCTTGGCCTACACTCAATCTTACTATCTCTCGCTTATTCAATATGTTTCCTTTACGGGAGTCTATGGGGTTTCCTTCTGGGTTGTGTGGATCAATGTAGTGCTGTTCCATATTTTGGAAAATAAACGCAGTTTTCGTACTCTAATTTGGTCTTTGCTGCTGTTGATTTTTTTGTTCTTTTTACCCTGGGTTTACGGGAAGTTAACAATTCCACCAGCGGATGAATTTCAGGAGAAGATCCAGGCTGCATTGATCCAGGGTAATGTTGATCCTTTACGTAAATGGGACGAAGCTTTTTTGGCAGAAAATTTCGACATCTATGAACGATTGACTCGCAAAGCCGCTAATTACAAGCCCGATCTGATTGTCTGGCCAGAAACTGCTACTGCCTGTTTTCTACGTTGTGAACCAGAGTATTCCATTCGTATTCGACATCTGGTGGATTCTTTAAAAACTCCACTGTTGACTGGTTCGCCAGACTATGAGTTTGTGACTCGCACTGAATATGAAACTTACAACGCCATATTTCTTTTTTTACCATTTTGCTCTCAAATTCAGCGATATTTTAAAATTCATTTAGTTCCATTTGGTGAACGGGTACCTTTTGAAGATGTTATTCCCTTCTTAAACAAATTTCTGGAGAGTCTAAATATGGGGGTAGGGGATTTTTCGCCGGGCAAAAAGTTGGTTCTTTTTCATATGCCATATCCTAAATCTAAAGTTGAGACAGATTGTACCGGAAGCTCTGGTGATAGATTGCTTTTCGCCGGTGTGGTTTGTTTTGAATCTATTTTTCCCGGGTTAGTGCGAAAGTTCATAAACAGGGGCGCACGTTTTCTGGTAATTGTTACCAATGATGCCTGGTTTGGAACCACTTCGGAATTGGCACATCATGCTCAAATTGCAGTGTTTCGGGCAATTGAAAATCGTATCGGGGTGGCTCGCTGTGCCAATACAGGAATATCCATGTTTATCGATCCCTATGGTCGAGTTTCAAAAAAAACACAAATTAATACCGAAGCCTACATCGTAGGTGATGTGCCTCTTCGTACAGAAAAGACGTTTTACACCCAACATGGAGATGTGTTCACCTACGCCATCCTTTTGGTTACTATTGTGGGTGTTATTAAAGCTTATGCGCAAAGGAATCAAAAGACCTAAGATAAAGTGTAATAGGCTAATCTTACAGGTTGCCCTTTTTTTCTTGGCTTTCGGGAGTCATGGGTATGGATTTTCCCAATCTAAGGTAGATCACTATGTGAGTATTAGCTTTAGTCGGGTACGTCCCCTCAGCATGGGCGGGGCTTTTACTGCCGCGGAGGGTGGAATAGAAACGATCCATTTTAACCCTGCGGCATTAAGGCTGTTTGGTTTCCAACCGGGGATTCAGTTTGCTGTGTTTATTAATCCTGTGGCACCAGCAGCACTTTATCACGATTACACCCGGTCCAACTCCGGATGTCTGTCCTCAGACCAATGGTGGAATGTAATACGACTGCTATTTAAAGGTGTAGTTATTTCCTCAAGCCGATTTGATCTGGGGGTGGTGTGGTACGAGGAACTGTTAGATCGTTATCAGCATCTCAATTCGTTATTGTTCTTTGACACTAATCGTTTTTTTGATTATCACATGGGTACCGGGTTTATTCACATAAAATTGGCTGACCAAGTTGCTCTGGGGGGCACAATAACCCAATATTCAGTTTTAGTTGGAGACAAAGTGGATCGAAGCTTGGGAGCCAGTTATGGGATTTTTTTAAAGCCTAATCCCAGAATGAATGTGGGAGTAGTATTCATAGATTTGCCGCAAAAATCCCCGTCCAGTAGGATTGTACTTGAGCGCTTTGAAGATGAAACCGTCAATGTGGGAATATCTTACAAGTTGTTTCGCTCCAATTTGTTAACGCTGGATATCCGCAATATTTCTGAAGAAAATAAAACAGCTGTTCGAGAAGTTCATATTGGTTTAGAGCAAAGGCTCTGGCGACATTTAGCCGTACGGGGCGGATTTTTCAAGAAAAAATGGTCTCCAGACAGATTTTATTCATTGGGGATTGGTTTGGTGAATCTTAATCTGTTTCGGTCTTTTGCTCGCCAGTTTGATTATCCCCAATTTTTGTGCAATTATGGGATGGTAGTACGCTGGAACAAAGTAGACAACAAAGGTAAAGAATATTGGCATATGGTTTCACTTTTGTTAAGCTTATGACCCTGTTTGACCACTGGGACTATGGAGAATTGGAGGTTAATGATTGCGCAGTCTTTTAATTCCTTTTATTGTTTGTGTTTTAACATTAGGGAAATTGGCAGCTCAGGAGGCTCCTCCTCTTACTACTAATAAAGCTATTCTCGCTAAATTCCTAATCACCAGTGTGGACAGTTTGATTAGTATCGGACGAGTCGAACCAGCTGATACCCTGGTATTAAATTTGGAAGTTGCTGATCCTGAATTGTTAGTGTTTATTCATAGAAAATTCTCTGAACGATTATTACAAAAGGGATTTGATAAATTATTCGGAAAAAAAGAGAACAGCTTTAAAACAGCCGGTTTTGTTCTTTATTATCAGTTGTTAAATTGGCAAATTCAGTATCAACTTATTTCCTCGGGCTGGTTACGCCGCAAGTGGGTACGACGAAACATTTTGCTACAACAAGGTATTACCTTGCAACAAGGGGATACAGGCGAAGTTATTTGGTCTGGCGAGTTGAATTATCAATTTCAAGATCGAATTCGTCCCAAAGACATTGTCCAGATTGAGAATGCCTATCTGAAGTTCACTAAGGGTGAGTTCTTGAGTGATTTTCGTAATCTGAAAAAATGGGCTGAATTCCTGTTTCTGTTAGGAGTTTCAGCTACTATTGTCTATCTGTTTTTTTCAATCCGAAGCTATTAGTCACTCAACTGAAGGAGAAAAAATGTGGAGATGGAGAAGTAGTGTTGTTGCAACGATTTTAGTAGGGTTGGTTGTGTTTTCTTGCGGAACCACCAAAGTCAAACCTAAAATGACGCCCGAAGAACAATTTGAGTATGCTAAAAAGTTATTCGAGAAGAAGGATTATTTGAAAGCTAAGGAACAATTTACAATCTTGGTGTTAAATTATCCAGGTCACAGCATTGCCGATAAAGCGCAGTTTTATTTAGCTGAGACTCATTTTAAGTTGAAAGAGTATGTTCTGGCAGCTGCAGAGTATGAAAAGCTAATTCGTAGCTATAGTCAAAGCGAATACGTAGACGATGCTCAATACAAAATCGGAATGTGCTATTTTAAACTTTCGCCAAACTATGCCCTTGATCAAGAATACACTCACAAAGCTATAGCCGAATTTCAACGATTTTTGGAAGATTATCCTAATAGCGATTTGGTGCCAGAAGTTGAGAAACAATTGGCTAAGTGTCGTGAGAAGCTTGCCAAAAAAGAGTACAAAAATGGTGAGCTTTATTACAAAATGGCTGCCTACAAAGCA
>Ga0164318_10006945_pt1 | contig 10977 bp, 9 predicted proteins | sample GuaBasSedimGuay9_FD_113734 | JGI IMG/M metagenome (GOLD analysis project Ga0164318, IMG submission 113734) | Subseafloor sediment microbial communities from Guaymas Basin, Gulf of California, Mexico - Guay9, Core 4571-4, 0-3 cm | ecosystem: Environmental > Aquatic > Marine > Hydrothermal vents >...
CCGTTGGTTGCGGCGGTTCCGCTACACCTGGCTGCTGAGCGGATTGACCCTGTTGGCTACCACGCTGATTCTGGGAACCAACCCGTCTGGATGCGGCCCGCGTCTCTGGCTGGGGATGGGCGGGGTCTATTTCCAGCCTGCCGAACTACTCAAGTTGATGCTGGTCGTCTACCTGGCCTCTTACCTGGCCGAACGTGGCGAGCTGATCATCTCCACTCACTGGCAGGTCGGGCGCTGGCGATTGCCTCCTATGGCCTACGTTGGCCCACTGTTCGCCATGTTGGGGCTGGCGATGGTGCTGGTCGCCTGGCAACAGGACTTGGGCGCCGCAATGCTGTTTTTCTTTACGTTCCTGGCGATGTTCTACCTGGCCACCGAGCGGTGGGGGTACATCGTCGGTGGGCTGGGGCTGTTCGCATTCATCGGGCTTGTGGGTTACCGCTTTTCCGGGCGGATCGCGATGCGCATCGAAGGGTGGCTCGATCCGTGGCCCCATGCTGCCGACCGGGCATTTCAGATCGTTCAAAGCCTGCTGGCCTTTGGGGCCGGCGGTCTCTTCGGGCAAGGTGTCGGGATGGGCCATCCCACGTACATCCCGGCCATCCACACTGATTTCGTCTTCGCCGCCATCGGGGAGGAGTTGGGGTTAGTTGGTGCGCTGACCGTCATCGCGCTATACGGCATCCTGTTGCTCCGTGGCCTGCGGATCGCCAAGTGTACACCGCGTCCATTCGAGCGATTGCTGGCCGCCGGGCTGACCGCCAGCCTGGTCGTCCAGGCGTGGGTCATTATGGCCGGCAACATCAAACTGACCCCCATTGCCGGTGTGACTTTGCCGTTCGTTTCCTATGGCGGCAGTTCTCTGCTGATCAGCTTCGTCAGCCTGGCCCTGCTCTTGCGCATCAGCGCCGTCACATCCCTCCACGAGAGGCCTTCCTTGTCTCTCGGTCGTCCTTTCTATCGCATTGGCTTGGCGTTGTCCCTGGCCCTGCTTTTGTTGGGCGGAGTGTGCAGCTATTGGGCCGTCCTGCGGGCCGATAGCCTGAAGGTCCGGGAGGACAATCCTCGCCGTGTTCTGTACGAGCAACGCATCCGACGAGGCGAGATCGAGGACCGCAATGGGGTCATTTTGGCCACCAGCGAGATTACCTGCAGTGGAGGTGAGCGAGAAGCTGTCATCCGCCGATATCCGATCCCGGAAGCGGCCCCGGTCGTCGGCTATGCCAGTCTCCGGTATGGCACCGGCGGCATTGAGCATGCCTTCGACACCATCCTGCGTGGTGAGGCGCACCGCAGCGCCTGGCAGGTCGCTTGGGCGGAGCTGCTCCATCAACCCCCGCAAGGGCAGGCCGTTCAACTAACGCTCGATGCTCAACTACAGGTTCAGGCTCAACGGGTGCTTTCCGTCAGCCGTCAGGCCGGCGCTGTAGTGCTGCTGGATGCCCGCAACGGCGACATCCTGGCGATGGCTTCCCACCCCACCTTTTCGCCAGAACGATTGGACGAGCAATGGGAGGTACTGCGCATAGACCCCACCGCGCCGCTGCTCAACCGGGCCACTCAGGGCCTCTACCAGCCAGGCACCGCCCTGCAGACGGTGGTGTTGGCCCAGGCGCTTGTATCCGATCTGGTGCATATCGCGGACCCAGTCTGGCACGCTACGGCCACCGTGACCATTGACGGCAGTCAATTGGCGTGCAGCGGTCGCCTGGTTCAGCCCCGTACCCTGGGGCAGGCATACGCAGCCGCCTGCCCGACGCCTTTCATTCCTGTGGGGCACAAGCTAGGGCGCATGGGGCTGGCCACAGCGGTCGCCCGGTGGGGACTCACCACCGCACCGCCCCTGGAAATCCCCACCGAGGCCAGCGACTGGCATAGTGATACCATCACGACCGCCGCCGTGCTCGAGGCCGAGGCGATTGGGCAGGGCCGTCTGACAGTTTCGCCGCTCCAGATGGCTCTCGTTATCGGCGCTCTGGCCAACGGTGGGGAGATGCCCGCTCCCCGCCTCGTCGCCCGTATCCAGGAACCCGACGGTACTTGGCGCTCTTCTCCACCCATCGGACAGCCCCGCCAGGTGATCTCCCCGGAGATCGCCGACGCTCTGTGGGACGCCTGGCCTTCCCACTACGCGGGGGTGCGCGGACAGTTGGCCCTCTCCATTGCCGGGCCGGACCGGCCGCCGCATGCCTGGTTCTTGGGTGTCGGACCGACTCCATCCCCGCGATATGCCGTCGTCGTACTCCTTGAGCAGACGGACGATCCGACGGCCGCCATCCAGATCGGCACTACTCTTCTCCGGGCTATGTGGAGGTGACTGTCACTTCCAAAGTGTGGGGGTGTGGTTGCAAAAATCCTTGCTGTGAGTATAATGGCACACACATTCGAGGAAGGAGTTGATGATGCCACTAGATAGAAACGTGCGCCCGGCGGTCTGGAGTACAATAATATTGGTCGGGCTATTGGTGCTTGTAACTGCATGCGCTCCGGTGCCGACTGCAGTTCCGGCACATTCCGAATCTGAATCGTCCTCAGGGAACCCCGGAAACGAGGAGGTGGAGTCGTCCGCTACGGCGTTGCCGGCAGAATCGTCTACTGCATCTGTACCGACGACGGTTCCCTCTCCCACACCGGCCTTGGCTGCCCGCGTCAATGGCCAGCCCATCTACCAGGCAGACTATGAACGACAATTGGCTCGTTATCAGGCCTCCCTGGCTGCACAGGGAATCGATCCCAATAGTCCAGAAGGGCAACAGAAAGTAGCCCAGCAACGGGAGTGGATTCTAAACATGATGATCGAGCAAGTGTTGACCGAACAGGCCGCCGAGGCCGCCGATCTGGTCGTTTCCGATCAGGAGGTGGATGCCTATATGGAATCCCTGATTGCCGAGTACGGGGGCCGGGAGGCGTTCGAGGCCCGCCTGGCGGAAGTGGGCGATACTTACGAAAGTGCCTGGCGGGAAGTGCGAGCGGAGTTGATTGGCAGTGCAATGACCCAATATATCGCTGAGAGTGTGCCGACGGTCGCCGAACACGTCCACGCCCGCCACATCCTGGTGGACACACAGGAGGAAGCAGAGCGGATCCTGGCCCAATTGCAGGCTGGCGCCGACTTTGGTGAGTTGGCCCGGATGTACTCCCAGGATGCCAGTACCCGTGAGAACGGGGGGGACCTGGGGTTCTTCCCACGCGGTGTGTTGGTTGCCCCGGAGGTTGAGGATGCTGCCTTTGCCCTCCAACCCGGCCAGTTCAGCGGGGTCATTCCCAGTGTGTTGGGATATCACATCGTCCAGGTGGTAGAGCGGGATCCGGCTCGACCGGTCAATCAACAGAACCTGGATATGTTGAAAAACCGAAAGATTCAAGAATGGATCGAAACGATGTGGGCGCAAGCTCAGATTGAGCGTTTCGTCGAGACTGCACCTTGACCCTGTGGGTAAAGTGACCAAGGGATTCGTTCCAAGCGTTCTGTGGGCGGGGGACTACAGATCGGAGGCAACAAGTGGCATATTCAAGTTTAGCGGAAGAGGAGCATCTCGAAGAGCATCTCGAGGAGTTGGCAGCCACAGATCGGAGAGCACGGCTGTTGAACATATTGACCGCCCTGGTGTTGCTGGCGACGGTTTGCCTGATCGGTTATTACCTTTTGATTGTGCTCAATGTTGGTGTCTTCAATCCATTTGCGCCTCTGCCCACGGCAACCCTGGTTATCCTGCCGACACCAACAGAGACCCCTACACCTGGTATCCCTACCTGGACGCCGACGAATACACCGACCGAGACGCCGACGCCGGGGCCGACCAAGACGCGCACCCCGACTCTGACGCCATCGGTCACTCCAACTTTTCCTCCTACACCCACGTTCCCGCCGACGGCGACGCCGACACCGAAGGCCACACGTTCTCTTTGGCCGTTTACCTATGAGGTGAACCTGGGAACGCCTCCGTATGGTTGTTCCTGGACCGGCGTGGCCGGGCACGTGCAGGATTTGGACGGCAATCCATTGGTGGGGTATCCGGTCCATATCTGGGGCGGCGGTGTAGACGTGGTCGTAACTTCTGGGGCCGATGCCCGCTTCAATACCGTCTACGGTCATCAAGCGGCCTGGGAACAGTTCTTCGACGCCCGTCCCAAGCCGATCCAGATTCGAGTACAACTTCACGACCCGTACCGAGATGACCATCCACCGATATCGGATGAAGTCGTCGTTGATCTACCCGGCTTCTGCGGTGGGGCGCTGGGGTACGTCGTCTTTACCCAAAATCACTGATCAAACGAGGGGGGGGGCGCCATGGCCCAACGTGTACCTACAGGCATCAAAGGTCTGGATGAGATGCTTGCCGATGGCTTGTTGGCTGGTTCAATAGCACTGGTACGCGGAGCGCCCGGTACCGGCAAGACTTCATTGGGTCTTCAGTTTTTGATCCATGGAGCGACCCGGTTGGGTGAAATTGGCTTGTTTATCTCCTTCGAGGAGTTTCCGATTTCCATCTATCGGGACGCCGAAGCGCTGGGGTGGGATTTGGGCGCATTGGAGCAGGCCAATCGGCTTCATCTGATGTTTACTTCACCGGAGGTTTTCCTCTCCAATTTGAAATCTCCTGACAGCCAACTCAACCGCCTTTTGTTGCAAGCCGATGTGCGGCGGGTGGTGCTGGATAGCATCTCTCATTTCGACCGGCTGACCGGTGACGAAATCGAACTGCGTCGCATATACACCTCAGTGGTCAATGGCTTGCGCCGTGAAAGGGTCACTACGATCCTGTTGGGGGAGGAAGGGCCGGCAATGTGCCGACGGGCTTTCCGGGGAGGGCTTTCGTTTCTGGTGGACACGATCATCTTATTGCGTTATGTGGAGATCGAAAGCGCGATGCAGCGGGCGATCGCTGTACTGAAAATGCGGGGGTCAAGCCACGCCAAAGAGATCCGGCGGTACGAAATTCACACGGGAGGGATCGAGGTGATGGAGGTGTTCGAGGGACGGGAAGGGATTCTCAGTGGTAGCCCTCACCGTTCTATGCCGTGATCGGGTAACTACAGCTATGCCCGGCATCGTTTCCGTCTTCACCGGCGCTCAAAGTGGATTATGGCGACGTTATATCTGGTTGGAACGCCTATCGGTAATCTGGAAGATATCACCTTACGCGCTGTACGCATTCTGGATGAAGTCTCCTTGATCGCAGCCGAGGACACCCGCCGCGCCTCTATCCTCACACAACATTATCACATTACGACCCCTGTGACCAGCTATTTCGAGGGGAACAAACTGACGAAATTGGAAACGGTTCTAGGGGCATTGGAGGGAGGGGATATTGCGTTGATCTCCGAAGCCGGCATGCCCGGTCTCTCCGACCCAGGGTATGAGCTGATTCGAGCCGCCATCGAACGAGGGCATACCGTGACTGCCGTGCCCGGTCCTTCGGCTCCCATCACGGCGCTGGTGCTCTCTGGATTGCCTTCCGATACTTTCTTGTACCTTGGCTTTCTCCCCCGCCGCCAGCGAGATCGCCGGGCTGCGCTGGAGGCCGTCCGGGGTCAACCCTGGACCCTCGTCCTGTTCGAATCGCCCCACCGTTTGACCCGCAGTTTGATGGATATGGAAGCTATCCTGGGGGATCGCCCCATCGCCATTTGTCGTGAACTGACCAAGTTGCATGAGGAGATATGGCGGGGGACGGTCAGTGGCGCACGAGAACACTTTACCACTGTCAAACCGCGTGGAGAGTTCACGCTGGTTGTGGGAGGAGCGCGGGGAGATAGGGAAGAGAGACCGCGCTGGGATGAGGAACAGGTACGTGCGGCAATGAACGCGTTGCGGCAGCAAGGAGTGCGACGTTCTCAGGCTGCCCGTCAGGTGGCAGCGGAGTCCGGCTGGAGCAGGTCGGAGGCGTATACCCTGGCCGATGATGACTGAGTCAATAGGGTGGTAATTATTCCTCCTTTTCGTAGGTTCGGGGTTACTATTCAGGCCTTCACTACCCGACATATCGATCGGTAACCCTCCCGCAGGCCTGCGGGAGGGTCAGAATGTCGGGTAGTGAGTTCAGGCCGACGGTTGAAACCGCGCCTGAGGAGCTAAAACTGGCTGCCTACCTGCGTGGACAGGCGCGCCCACGCAGGTGGTCGCTTGGCTGCCAGCTCTCCAGCAGAGGCGATTTCAATCGCTAAAGAAGTAGCCTGAGTAGTAGTTACGGTTCGAGGGAAGGCGAGGCGTAAGAATGCCTTTCGGGCGGTTATTATGTCCGCGAGACGGCAGCTCGCAACCGGCAGGAGGATAGGTTGAGTCGCGTGTGGGATAGGGCGTGGAGGTGAAATCCAATGAATGGTCTAGAAATCCTTGGTAAGTGGCTGATGGGGATCGGCCTCTCGCTGGCCATTTTGGGGGGCCTGGTCTGGTTGCTGGCCCGCGTTCCCTTCATTGGACGCTTGCCGGGAGATATCCGCATCGAGCGCGATGGGTTCACTTGTTTGATGCCTTTAGCCAGTTCCATCCTTCTTAGCATTCTGTTGACGATTATCCTGAATCTCATCGCGCGGTTTCTCAATCGGTGATTTTGAGAAACGGCCGGGCTTCGGTCGGAGACCTCGCCCAGGGTGGGGGAATTTCGCCCGACGGGTGGAACCACTCGGTTCGGCAAGGTCTCTGACCGCAGCCGGAAATGGATAGCCGAGGGCATTGCCCTCGGCTACCCTGAGACCGGCCCGTGGGTTTCGGTGTGGGCGTCGCTGGCTTGGCCGGTATCGCTCGTCCGTTGGAGTAACTATAATTCCATAATGGGCAGTTGTACGAAGAACTGGCTGCCAGGACAGATCTCCTCATCGTATCCGGGACTTTCGGCCCAGATACGCCCGCCGTGGGCCGTCACGATTCCCTTGGCAATTGCCAGTCCCAATCCCGGGCCACCGCCTTTGAACTTCGTCGTGCCAGACGAGTGCAGCGCCACTTCGCCGGTGCGGTAAAATTTCTCGAAAATGAGTTCCAAATCGTTGGGTGTGATCCCAATCCCCGTGTCTGCTACCACGACTTCGACGCATTTCCCGATCTCCTCGCTTTCTGTCACCCGCGCCGTCACCGTGATTTGTCCGCCGTCCGGGGTATACTTGATGGCGTTGTTTATCAGATGGTAGAATACTTTGTACAGCAGGTCTGGATCGCCGGAGCAATTCGGCAAGTCGTTCACGTCTATCGACAAGTTCAAGTGTCGTTCTAGCAACATAGGACGAAGCTCCGCTTCCAGCGCTTCGAAAACGACTGCCAGGTTCACGGGGCTGTGGATCACCTCCAATTCATTGTTCATCAGGCGCGATACGTCCAGGATACTGTTGAAGATACGATGTAGGCGCTTGGTACTTGTCACCACCCCCTCGACCAGGATGCGCAGCTCAGGGTCTTTCTGGATTTTGGTGTGTTGCTGCATCATCTGGGTGTATCCCAGCAAAGCCGCCACTGGCGTGCGTAATTCGTGGGCGGAGACCTGGATAAAATCCGACTTTGTACGGTCCAACTGCTCCAACTTCCGGAGGGCGCGCCGCAGGTCGGCATTGGCTTGACTCAAATCCTCGATGGCCTGTCGATCAGCATCCCGTAACCGACCGGTGATCCGAACTAACACCCGGACGCTCAAGGAGGGGCTGCGTCCTAACACGTTCAGGAATGGTTCCTTGGGAATTTTCAATACCAGCAATGGTTCCGCGGCTCGGACTGTTGCCGTTCTGCCTCCTTCTTGTAGTAACGCCATCTCGCCGAACGGCTCGCCCGGCCCAGATGTGTGGAGGAATCGTTCCGTTCCATCCTTGAACTGTTTGATAACTTCCACACTGCCTTGGACGATGAAGTAGACCGCATCCCCTTCGTCTCCTTCATGGATGATTATATCTCCGGGAGCATATTCTTCCCGGATGGCAGCCGCTGCCAATTCATCCAGGTCCTCCTCCACTAGTCCGAAAAGGATGGGACGCAGGAATTCCTTAGGGTTCAAATCCTGTCCGTTACTGAACGATACACGTTGAGCCAAGGGTATCGGTTCGCTTTGTGCCTTATTCATCGTATGCCTTACTATACGGGAGGTCAGATGATACTTCAATACAAGTAAAATAATTGTATTCGAATTGTTCTATAAAGTCAATCGCACAGATGCTTTCCAATATTTTAACCCATTAATTTGAATTTTGAGTTACAGCTATGTTACAATCGGGTGCCATATTGTCATCCTCACTACCCGACATTTTGACCCTCTCGCAGGTTCGGATGCGGTTTTGGGGCGCTTTGGGTATACACCTGCAATTGGCGTGATTTTCAAATCTGCGTGAGGGTCACCGATCAATATGTCGGGTAGTGAAATTGTCATCCAGCATTGCTTTTCCTGCAATTGGCTTTATAATATCGCCTGCGTAATGACTTGCTCTCACCCTTCCGCGCGACCATTTGTGTTCCCGATGTGGCGTGTCATAAGTTGCGGGAGGGTAGGCTGGGTGAGGATTTATCTCTTCAAACTCTTAGTATTACCGCCATAGCGGACGACTCCGTATACGAAAGTCGCATATGCATACACGCGATACGTTGCCCTCTTCATCCCCATCTTGGAAACAGAATCTGGTGACTATCTGGATCGCTGAGTTGATCGCTATTGTAGGGTTCAGCGTAGTGATCCCCTTGCTTCCTCTTTACATTAGTGAATTGGGGGTCCAAAGCGAACGCTCGGTACGACTATGGTCGGGAGCTATTTTCTCCGCGCACGCGGTCTCCATGGCCATATTCGCTCCGCTTTGGGGGGCCCTCAGCGACCGATATGGGCGTAAGGTTATGGTCGAGCGGGCTATGTTTGCCGGCGCCGTGATCATCGTGCTGATGGGACTGGCCCAAAATGTGCAGCAGCTCGTCATCCTGCGAGTGCTCCAGGGGGCGCTGACCGGCACTGTCACGGCGGCCAATGCACTCGTTGCCACCAATACCCCTAAACGACACTTGGGGTATGCTCTAGGTATGCTTCAGATGGCGATCTACGTGGGGGCTTCGGCCGGGCCATTGTTGGGCGGGTTGGTGGCTGATACCGTCGGCTATCGAGCGGCCTTCTGGACGACGGGGGGGTTATTGTTCATAGCGGCTCTGGGGGTATTGTTTTTTGTGCGGGAGTCATTTACACCGACTGTATCACCTTCCTCACAGTTGTCCTCATCCCGCTCGACGAGAGGCTGGCGGGAGGTCCGCCGACGGGTCAGGGAACGATTTTCTCCTTTTTTGCAGAACTCGGCACTGCGTAACGTGATGACGATCCGCTTGTTGATGCGGTTGGGAGCCAGGTTGCTCAGTCCAGTACTTCCTCTGTTCATTGCTGCCATTGCCCTGCCCGGCACCCGCATCGCTTCCACCACGGGCTTCATCAGTGGGGCCAGTTCGTTGGCCGGGGCCGTGGGAGCACTGGTGATGGGACGGTTGGGGGATCGGATCGGCTATCGCTCCATTCTCGTTGCGTGTGCCTTCTTATCAGTGGCCTGTTACGCTCCGCAGGCCCTGGTTCACGACCCGCGTTGGCTTCTTCCTTTTCAAGCGGGGACAGGATTGGCAATGGGTGGAATCCTGGCATCGTTGAGCGCCAGCCTGGCCCATCTGGCCCCAGAGGGACGAGAGGGGATCGTCTACGGGGTGGACGCGACTGTGGTGTCTATTGCCAACGCTATTGGACCAATGGCCGGTAGCGCCCTGGCAGCCTGGATCGGGCTACGACCTCCCTTCTTGGTGGCCGCCGCTGTCTTCGGGGTGGCGGGATTGGTTGCGATGCAGTTGCTTCCGCGTGTGTCCGATGATCCACAGAAAGGCAAAGGTGAATGACATGGCCACCAGTCCGCCCCCATCGAAGAGGATGAACCGCTGACCGGTCGCTGCCAACGGATTGTGTCCCGGCGGCAGCGTTAGCCACATCCATGTCTCGCCCGCCAGCCCGGTGACCTGTTGAACGAGGATCACCGCAAACATCTGGCGGTGTCGCCAGGGATGCCAGATGGCCGGTGGATATGTCACATTCCACATCAAGAACAGGATGCCCATACCCCGAACGAGGACTTCACCTGGTACGCCGCTTACCTCGAAACCGCCCATATACGCTGTGGGAGAAAGGATGAAGGCTAGGGCGCAACTTACGTTGAAGAAAAAGGTAACTGTCAGGGTCAGCCGGGCCAGCCAAAGGGCCAATTGCCACTTCATCGCTTCGTTCATGTCGTTTTCCTTCTCCGGTCTATTCAGTGTCAGTACTTGGGAAAACCGAGCCGTGGGGCAGGCCAGAAAGCCTGCTAGCAGTACGGAGTAGTTTACCAGGGATCAGGTGTCCTCATCCTGCGGGAGGCTCGTCCCTACCCCTCGAATCCTTGTAAAGTCCTCAAGTACTGAGTATACCAGCGCTCCTCAACTTGCCCAAATTGGCGCTTTGGGGTAACATCGGTGTATTATTGTGTACTATCAGTGCGTAGGGAGGGAGAAATGGGCAAAGTCTATCTGCATCGCGCCGGTTTGCCGGATCGGTACCTGGGGCGGGTAGAACCTGACTCCGGAAAAGTTTACCATCATCGCCATGGGCCGGATGAGTATCTCGGCCGTGTGATCCTCGACAACGGCAAAGTGTATCGGCATCGGATAGGGCCGGATGAGTATCTGGGGCGCGTGCGTCTGGAAGACGGCAAGGTGTATAGCCACCGCATTGGGCCGGATCGCTATGTCGCTGAGGTCAAACCGAATGGGCGTATCTATCGCCATAATTTCTTGGGCCTTGACGAGTACTTGGGGTGTGTAGAGGAGATGCATTCGCTAGCCGAAGGTGGCGGCGCGTATTTTTTGCTCTTGCTTCCCATCATCGAAGGGGCTGAGATCGAGGACCGCAGCGCCGAGCAGATGCGATCCGGCCGTACCGCTGACTCGTAGTGGCCGGCTTAGCGGCGATAAATTGCCTGCGAATCTATGTTTGTAGTGCGCGATTCATTGTGCAC
>Ga0164318_10006947_pt1 | contig 10975 bp, 15 predicted proteins | sample GuaBasSedimGuay9_FD_113734 | JGI IMG/M metagenome (GOLD analysis project Ga0164318, IMG submission 113734) | Subseafloor sediment microbial communities from Guaymas Basin, Gulf of California, Mexico - Guay9, Core 4571-4, 0-3 cm | ecosystem: Environmental > Aquatic > Marine > Hydrothermal vents...
CTTCTTTAATAGAATCCATGGAGGGGAAGAGGGGGATCCCGAGATTAAAGCCTCCATTTCCCGGTACCCGTGGATTGAGAGGGTTCCCCACGGTGGTAAACAACGTGGAAACTCTCGCTAACATTGCTCCTATCATGTTGAAGGGAGCTGATTGGTTCCGGTCCTTTGGTACAAAAAGTTGTCCGGGAACCAAGGTTTTTACGATTCTGGGGGATGTACGGTATACAGGTATTGTAGAACTGCCTATGGGGACAACATTACGTCAGATAATATTCGGTTACGGCGGCGGCATGAAGGAACAGAGGAGTTTAAAAGCTGTTCATCTTGGAGGTAGTTCCGGTGCAGTATTTGATGAATCAATGCTGGATATTCCCCTGGATTATGATAGTGTACGCATCCGGGGGGGGATGCTTGGAAGCGGAGCAATACTTGTCTTAAGCAACACGGTTAATATGAGAGATTATCTCGAAAGTGTTCTTATGTTTTTCAAACATGAATCCTGCGGTAAGTGTGTTCCCTGCAGGATCGGTACTGCCCGTTTGTGTGATATGGTAAAGCTTCTCGAAACTGCTGCTAACAAAGAAGAGATTCTGAATGAAATGGATAAACTGGCCCGGACCATGAATAAAACTTCATTTTGCCCCCTTGGACAATCCCTGCTATTTCCGGTTCAGAGTATTCATAAATATTTCGGGGATGAAATACTACGGAGCTGAGGTTTTCAGAATCGGGCAGTCATCTATCGTTACATCTTTTCTCAAAACAATATCTTCGGCAAAGTTGTAACAAGTTGCGCTTCCACAGGCGGCACAGTCCAGCTTGGGTAGTTTTTCATAGAGTGCTTCAATTTCGGCTATCGTTTGTATTGCCAGTTTCATATCTTCTTTATTCGGTATTTTGGGATTGTATTCGAATTTCATTTTGATATCACAGGTATCTACATCGCAGGGAAACATTTTTTTTGAGATCTTTTCAGGAAAAGTATCAGCTATTCGTTTTATTCTGTATTCAGCTATATGGGGATCCTCTTTTGCAAATACCCCTCCGACACATCCATTGTCACAGGCATACATATCAACAAAGTCGACATCTTCAATAATACCGTTTTCCAGTCTGTCCAGGAAACGGATGACATTCCGTATCCCGTCAATCCTCAAGGTGGTGAAATCCTTGAATTTATGTTCAACATCACCAAAAGAACTCCATCTGAGAGCAAATTTCGTTGTTATCATTTCCTGTTTGGTGAACTGTATATCTTCGTTCTCCATAATGTTCATAAGAAAATTATAGATATCACCCATGCTGAAGATTCCGTCAAATATATTATGGCACCCCTTTTCCTGGTTTGTTGGAATCAGTTTTGCAGGGCAGGGCGATATGTAGAATAATCCGACATCTTCCGGATTTACCTTATTATTACTGATAAAAGAATGTTTAAGATACTCACCTGCAATGTCTGATATGCTGTACATGGGAAGCACATGTTCAATTAATCCGGAATATTTACTTTGAATAAGACGGCATACTGCGGGGCAGTTTGTGGCAATGTACGGCCTTTGATCGTTTTGCTTATTTTTCAGAAATCCTCTGATTATATCAGCGGCTATGTATCCTCCCGTATCGACTCCGACCATAGCATCGAATCCCATATGTTTAAACAGGTAAAGAACTTTTTCGTAGGAGTGAAAATCCTTAAACTGGGCAAGAATTACCGGAGAATACACAAGGAGTTTATAGGTATAATCATGTATTATCTCAATGTTGTCACGCTTGGATTTAATCGCTTTCTCCGGGCATGCTCGAATGCACTCTCCGCAGTCAATACATCTGTCGTTTATAAGTTTCGCCTTTCCTTTCCGGACAATTAATGCCTGTGTCGGACAGGCTCTGAGGCAGATTGTACATCCGTTGCATTTATTTTCATCGATAATAAGTGAATGTTCTGTCATAACGTAAACTCCATAATAACTTCTGTTCCTGTCCCTACTTCGGTGTTAATAATCAGGGTATCACTGTTTTGTTTCATGTTGGGCAGTCCCATTCCTGCTCCGAATCCCATCTGCCGCACCTCCTGGGTAGCCGTTGAGTACCCCTTCTGCATGGCAAGGTCGACATCAGGAATACCCGGTCCCTTGTCTTGTACCCTGATAACAACAGTTTTTTCTGCAATCATAAAGCAAAGGGTTCCCCGTTCTGCATGGGCAACAACGTTCATCTCTGCTTCGTAGGTAGCGATAAGTACCCGGCGGATAAAGGGGTGGGGGATCCCTATTTTCTTTAAATAATCCTTGATTACAACGGAAGATTCACCGGAATCAAGAAATTCACCCCCCTGTATTTCAAACTTTAGCAGGCAATCCTCTTCCTTCACTTCATAAACCCCAATTCCCGAAGACCGTCATTGATATCTCGCTCTATAAACTTGAGTACATCCGGGTTGGTGAGGCTAACTTCTTCCACTTCCCTGCGGATAATTTCTGTACTGAATTCATAGGTGGATGAATCCCTCCTTAATACAAGAGAAAGATCATTCGTAGAGTGTCCGGAAATAATTACCACAATGGTCCTGGCTAAATCTCCAAGGGGCGGCAGGTCAATGTGTGATAACCGTGCTGTAATCTTTATCTGTGTGCCGGAATCCGGTGCAGAGGAGATGCTAAAGGATCCGTCACAAAGATCTGCTGTCTGTTTTAAAAACGGAATTCCCAGACCCCATTTTTTCCCCTCTTTTGTGGTATAGAGCGGATCAGAAACCTTTTCTAAAGAACTTTTGACCATTCCCTTACCGTTATCCCGAATCGAAAGGTAAAGTTTGTCCTCTGCTGTCTGTTTACTGATTGAAATCCTGACCAGTGATGCCCCTGCCGAGAAACTGTTTTCACACAGATCAAGGATGTTCAGGGAAAGCTCAGGCATCAAAATAATGCCTCCGTCCGTTACTCTCCAGGAGTGCCTGTTTTATTTCAGAAAGAGAGGGCTCTTCCATCTCGAAAAAGGTAAAAAACGAACCTATATCCTGTATGTAGTGCGCATCGGAATTCCTTATCACCGGGTATCGTGCGAAATACTCGGGGAACCTTTCCCCGGCCTCCTTGATGGAAAGGCCTGAAGATATTTCAATTCCGTCAATCGGCAGGTTTTCGGGTATGTATCCCAGTTGGGAAAGTATACTGAAGCTGTCTCTGTCGATATGGGCGGGGAATGCCAGCCCTCCCAGGGAGTGCACTTTAAGGCAGACTTCTTCCACATTCAGACTAACGGATTGGAGCAGCAGCCGCTCTTCAAAGTCAAGAATAGTTTCATTTTCGTCTACTACTACCTGATCTCCGAAGTACTCGGGATTATTTGGAGTTTCAGGAAGATTATTGAAAATTATATCACCGAAACTCATGGCAGCATCAAGTTTATCGAAGATCACCAGTATATGGGTTTCTGAAATGGTTTGAACCTCTATTCCGAAAAGCGGTATTACTTTTCCATCAGCCGCTTTTTTGAACGCAGGAAGGTTACGGGTACTGTTATGATCCGAGACGGCAATAATATCCAGCTCTTTCCGGGCCGCCTCGGCAACAATCTTTTGAGGACTTGATCCAAGACTCCCGCAGGGGGAGAGGGTTGAATGTATATGCAAATCGGTTTTAAACACCATCTTTTTTCAGTAGTCTGTAAAGTTTCCCGGAGGTGATAAATGCAGTTTCTTCCGTTGTGAATACCGCCAGGTCTCGTTTTTCTGCTGTTTCTATGAGTGCATCGTCGGGAATAATCCCTCCGGCTAAAATAACGGCAGAAATATCCTTTGCTGCCGCTACTCCAAGGATGTTTTTGTGTTTCTGAATGGTAATCCACAAGGATCCCGGTTCGCAATTGGCAAGAACATCACTTAAAAGATCCCCCGAATATCCGGTATCAATATCGATTTTGGTTAAGGAAATTTTTGTCAGAAGCTTCCAGTTTAATTCATTAGCTATTATGTCTAATTTCATACTACACCTCATCTGCCGGTACGTTTTTGCAGGGTTTTATCCCCTTCGCATAGAGAATACCGCTGGTTTCAAACATGGTTTTTCTGGTAAAAACAAGGGGGATGGATAGTTTTGATTTTGCGGCCTCAATTACCTCTGGAGACGGCATCTTCCCTCTTATAAATATAATTGCTGTTATGCCGAGAATCTCTGCCACCCTGATAACCTGAAGGGAGACAGTTCCTGTAATCAGCAGTGTATGTCCCTTAGTCAGGGCAAGAACATCGCTCAAGAGGTCAGCACTGTATGCTGAAGTATATTCTGTGCTTGTATCCGAAGTATCGTTGAGCAGGATGCCGTCAATGCTTTCAATAATCTCTGATAGTTTCATAAATCACCTTGAGAGTTATTATATCATGAAAAATCCCTGGATGCCATAAAAGAAAAAGAGGGGGGTAATAAACAGCTCCCTTTTAAAATCCTGACTCCGCAGCCCTCTAAATAACAAAACAGATTAACTTTTTCACTGTAACTGAATAAGAGGAAATTTTATTAATTCCATAAAAACTATTGGGTATATCGATGAGCTCGAAAAAGAATACGATGATCCCATTCCCTATTTCAAACAGATCCCTTTCCTTCTTTAACGAGCATAAGGATGAGATGCTCCTTGCACTGCATAAAAGAATAAGCACTTTGTACGGCCGTGATACTTCTCTTGTTTATTATGATGTAACGAATTACTATTTTGAAATTGATGAACAGGATGAAATGAGACACAGCAGATGTTAACAGTTCGGCCTATCAACAGGATTGTGCTGAATAGTTACCAATAGTAAAGACTATAATATTACTAAAAAGCTAGTTAATCTGTGAAGTGAATACAGAGGACCTGAGGTTTTCCTATAAAAAAATGTTTATTTGTATAAAAGACATACATTAAAGTTAATATCATGCCATATAATTGGCAATTCAAAAGACTTTAGATTGACAGTTTAAATGACATTATGTATATTTGTGAAAGAGGTAGGAGATAATATGTTTACAGTAAAAGAAAACACCACATTGGTTGGGGTATCCGAACTAAGGTCAGGAATTGATAAAATACTTGAAAAAACCAATGACGGTTTAGTTATAATAGAAAAAAGACATAAACCCCAGGCTGTACTAATGTCAAACAAACAATATGAAGACATACAAAATATTCTTGATCTATCAGAAGATCTAATCCTTGGCTCCATTGCTCATGAGCGTTACAGTAACAGCAACGAAGAAGATTACATTGATATAAAAAATCTATTCTAACTGGTACCAGTATGAAAATATGGAAAGTAAAAATTCATAAACTTGTTATAGATACTGATTTTAAAAAGATTGACAAAAAAGACCAGAGTATTATTATAAAAACAATATACAAAAAGCTAAGCACATTTCCAGAGAAATACGGGGATCCTCTGCGGCATAATCTTAAAGGATATTGGAAATTAAAAATATCAGCTTATAGAGTTATATACAGAATAGAAAAAGAAAAAGTGAGTGTGCTGGTTCTTAAAGCTGGAATTCGTAGAGATAATGAAGTTTATAAAGATATGCTAAAGCGTTTGAATACTGTAGAAAAAGAGGATCTACAGCTATAATATGAAGTAATTAAGACCAGTCCTCTCATTTTAGTAAAAAATACAGACCGTTAAGGAGATAAAGACAATTATTGGGAGATCCAAGAAAACGGTAAAATAGTACAGTTGGATATGTTCACCATAACAGCGGAGGCTGCTGCAATGATGGATGCTCTTGAAAATGAAAAAATGACAGTAGATATAAGCTTACGGTATACTCCTCCGGAGTAGGATGCGGTAGTCCTTCGTTAAAAATTGATATGAGGATTCCGATGGAGGATGATATAGTTAAAACCGTTGACGGAGTTACGCAGCATATCCGTTCATCAATAGCGGATAATCTAATGAACTGGATAATCAGCTGATATTATATTTTAAATACAATTCGACTCTTTGTCCCTTTTTCTGTATCCATTGAGAAAGAGCCTTTTAGCTGTTTTGACAGCATCCTGACAAGAGTAAGTCCGAAACCGTCGGATGCTTCAGGGGTAAAATCTTTCGGGGGTCCAGTCCCGTTATCCTCGATTATAAGAACTGCAAATTCCTTACCTGCTTTAAGAGTTACAGAAATTCTACCATTATCTATCCCTTTAAAGGCATACTTCATACTATTTGTAATAAGCTCATTTACGATAAGACCCAGAGGAAACATGAGTTTTGGATCCAGCTTGATAGGATCAATATCCTTTTCAATGGCAATCATATTTCCTTTCAGGAAAAGTTCTGCGATATCGTCAACCAGGTCTTCCAGGTAGTGTTTTACCGAGGTATATGTATATTCTTCTGTAACAAGCAGTTTTTCATAAAGCTGATATATACTGTGAACCCTGCTTATTGCTTTCTGAATTGAGGAAACAGCTTCGGTGCTCGAGGCGGAATCTGCCTGGATAGCCAATATCCCCTCAATAGACGCAAAATTGTTTTTTATCCTATGGTGGACCTCTTTCAGGATGGTCTCTTTCTCTTCCAGCTGTCTTATAATTTCTTTTTCAGCCTTTTCTCTACGCTTTACCTCTTTTCGCAGTTTGTCCCGGGAAGTGAGGATCCGGGAAAGATTTTCCACCATACTGTCTATGGATTCGGAAAGTGCTCCTATCTCATCCGATGTTCTGATATTGGTCCTGATATCCAGTTTACCGGTTCCTATCAGCTTTGTTTTTTCGGAAAGTTTTACAATTGGTTTTACAAACCACCTTCCAAGTAAGAGGGCGCTTAATGACATCAGCATAATTATTATAAGGCCAGTAATGATCAGCAAATTCCCTGTTTTGCGGACTTCTTTAAGAGCTTCTTTTTTATCCAGGGATACAACTATGAACCATTCTTCCCCCTCGTTGCCTTTGATGTGGTCTATGGATTCATAACTTCCTCCAAAACCGTATTCATCCGATCCGCTTGTAATGGAAACAGGCGCAAAAGCAGTAAGGTAGCGGCTGCCGTTTTCAGTAATCTCGGAAATTCCGGACCTTTCAGATTTGAGATGTTCTATCAACTCATCCGGAATGGATGAAGAAAGAGGGATAAGGCCCTTTTCAGCTACAATAAGCCCTTTTGCCCTGACAATCTGTATCTTGGCGTTAACCCCGAATCCCTGATTTTTCATTAGTATATATTCAAGAAGTCCTTTAAGATTAAGATTGCTTTTAAGGATACCTATTATTTCCCCGTCCTTTTTAACCGGTATAACAACCCCAAGTACCATATCCTTCAGCGCTCGTGTCAAACCCTCTGTCATCAAGGAATATTCTCCCTTTTCCGTTAAAGTATGATGATTCCCACCAATATTTCTCTTTATGGGCAAGGGTGGTAAGCTTTCCGGTAGAGGCTGTCACAACTCCGTATTTGTTGGTAAGAAAAATTTCCCCGTATACACCGGGCAGAGTGACTTGCTGAAGCTTTAGAAAGTCAGCAGCAGGATTGTCCAGGTATTTCTGGATAAATGGATCTGCTGTATTTTCCGTATGCATCCACTTGAAGTTTAACTCACTGATTATTTTATTTCTTTCTTCAGGATAAATGGAACTGTATTCAAGATTGCTGGCTGTCAGGGAATCAGAGAGTAAGGGTGTGCTGGCCAGGGTTTTGGTGATTGCAATATTAGCCTTTAATCGGCTATCCATCCGACTGGAAAGTTCCTTTGCAAAGGCTTTGAGACTTTCGTATTTCTCCTGAAGAATGTTTGTACTATTTATTCTCATAGAAATAACAGTTACCAGCAGCAGAGCGAGGGAGCCTGTTAAAATCATTAGTCCGGCGGTTTTATGTTGCAGCTTCATAGCAATAATCCTTTTTAAACTGGAGGCCATTGCCCTCTTTAAATCTAATGACATTACTCAGACCTTCGGAGATAATTTGAATCTTAATACGGTTTTAAGAATATTACAAACTATTTCTATCTATAATTACTTCCTGCTTATAAAAACATCGTTAAAGGTAATATTTAAAAAAAATGGAAGATTCGGAAACATGAATCCCGGTACCGCTCTTGACGGCTGAAGGCGGTAGGTTAAATTAAAGTCAAGCTCGATTCCGGATTTTAGGAAACGGTAAGTTAAGCCGCCGAGAGCTCCGTATCCGAAATGCGGATTTCCGTCTGTAAGAAGGAGATCATCCTCCTCCCCCCCTGAGGGAAAAGGCTGAGGAGAAAAAATGCTCCGCTGCCGGGAGTATCCTGATATTGTACTGGTTCTGGTCGAAACTGAGGTCGTTGATATTTTTAAGAATCAGAAAGTTCTTCTTTTCGTTGAATGAAAGGAAGTCATTTTCTATCTTCATTTCCCCCACTGTCTTTAAAATTTCATCTTTCGCTTTCTCTGCTGCTATCACTTCCGGCTTCTTCTTATTTGGTCTTTCAAATATTTCTGCTGCACCTTCCAGTAATTGCTTCTTCCACAGAGAAATCTGATTTGGAGCTACTTCATATTTTATTGCCAGCTCCTGGATCGTACTCTCTCCCTTTACTGCTTCTAAGGCTACCTTCGCCTTGAAAGCTCTATCATGTTTTTTTCTCATAGGTGTTCCTTCTCCTTTACTTAATTTCGGCAGGTTTACACCTTAATCCTCTTATTTTTCTGTCTTACCCCCTGAGCTCATTATAGTTTTGGCATTCAAGCCTGTTCTCATTGGCACATTTTATAGGAGGTATATCTTTTCAGAGAAATCCTGACTCCGGGAAGTCCGGCTTACCTGCGTGCTCTGCCTCTCGGCATGTTGTTGTTATTCCACCTTCCGGTTCTTCCGCCTCCGGGGCTGCTCATTCTGCCGCCCATACGGCCTGCCGTCCTGCTGCCGGGTTTCATGTTGTATAAATTCTCAAAACTGTAGGTTTTACCTGCAATAGTTGCTTCAACGACATGAAGGTGTTTATCATCATCACCATTACTCCATCTGTAAGCTGGGACTTCGTATCCCTTAACGGTAACATTCTGCCCGTCTTTAACATCAATATTCGGTGTGTTGTAGTAGGGATACATCAGATCAAATGTTCCGTCTTTGGTAACAAGCTCTATTTCGTTGTTCTCGGCAAACTTCAAAGTTCCTGTGAGGATCAATTTTTCACCTGCTTCAAAGGGAGGAGTAATTCCCTGAGTGTTGCCGGGAGCCATTCTGTATCTCTGGCCCCGGCCGGGGGTCCAGGTATTGGTTGCAGAATTCTTCTGCACTCCGTTTGCTGCAGCTGACATTGCCATAAGGACAAGTAATACTAAACCTGTTACAATTCTTTTTTCCATTTCTTTTCTCCTTGTAAAATTGTTATGATCAGAATATAGGGGTTAAATGTGAACAAAAAATGAATTCTTTGTAGAGTTTCTATGTAGATGCGGTATAGTATAAGCTATGAAATATCATACTGCTTTTTTCGACCTGGACGGGACGCTTCTGGATTATAAAAAATCTGAAGCAAATGCTTTGTCTGCAGCTTTCGGGAAACTTTTCGGAAATAATTTTCCTGATGATCTTATACCTGTTTATCATGGCATAAACACCCTTTTATGGGAGAAATATGAGAAGGGAGAAATAACCAACAAATATTTGAGGGTTGAACGGTTCCGGCAGCTCTTTTCACATTACCATATAAGCGGGGATCCAGAGGAGTTCAGTTCCCTGTATCTCGGGTATCTGGGAGAAGGGGGATTCCTCCTTCCGGGAGCAATTGCCCTTCTCGAATCCCTGAATGGCAAAATCAGGCTTGCAGCGCTGACGAACGGGATAACGGGGGTTCAGAAATCAAGGCTGAGTATTTCGGGAATAGAGAAGTATTTTGAAGATATTGCCATATCCGATACCGAGGGGGTAGCTAAACCTGATAAAAGGATCTTTGAAATACTCATTAACCGGATGGGGCTGGAGAGTACAGAGGGTGTCCTGATGATCGGGGATTCGCTGAGCTCAGATATAAAAGGGGGAATAAACGCAGGAATCGATACCTGCTGGTTCAACCCTGAAGGTAAGGATCCGGGAGAGATTACTCCTGATTACACGGTTTCTTCTTTTGATGAGATTGTATTGCTGTTAACCTCAGAGTGATAGTGAAGCGGTACGTTTCCCTTTACCTGTTACTTGATTTCAATTACAGATAAGATTGGGGGTTGTTCATTGTTCCCTTCGAAGAGGATCTTCCCTTTAAGATGGACTTTTCCGTTTTGTATGGAGCCGGCTGCAGGTATGGACCCTTTGTCATCCAGGATAAAAGTTCTCCCGGCTGCGGTTTTCAGGAGTGTACTGTTCCCTGATTCAGAAGCCCCCTGAATAACCGTTCCATAAAGCTCAATAACATCTCCCCTTCTGAGCCTGATGCACTGGTAATGTTCATCTTCAGCCGTTTCCGCAGAGTCCTCCCTGCTGATAAAAAAGGAGTCGTCTGCAATCGGTTCTGTCTGTCTGCCCTTCATGCATCCGGATAGAAGCAGAGTAAGCACAATGAATGGAATTAAAAGGTGAAATTTCATACTAAAGGACATTCTACCTGAAGGGAGCGGGGTTTTCAATTGCAGTATTACCTTTTAGAATGAGGTTATGAAAGATCTGGGAAAAAGAATAGAAGAAGCTGACCTTTTTATGAGAAAGGGGAACAACAAGAAGGCGTTGAAGCTTTTAAAGAAATGCCTGAAAGAGTATCCTGCAAACCCCCTGCTGCTGTACAATCTGGGGGTAGTCTACTATAAAGCAGGCAGATATCTGGATTCAATATACTCCCTGGAAGAGGCTGTCCGGAACGGCGCTGAAGAACCGGAAGTATACAATCAGCTGGGTCTGTCCTGTGATAAAAACGGAGATAGTATAGCAGCGGCAGCCTATTATATCGGTGCTTTGGAAAAGAATCCCGATTTTCCCATGGCCTGGAATAATCTGGGGGTGCTTGCAATTCTTGACGGAAACTTATCAAAAGCTTATGAA
>Ga0164318_10006948_pt1 | contig 10975 bp, 18 predicted proteins | sample GuaBasSedimGuay9_FD_113734 | JGI IMG/M metagenome (GOLD analysis project Ga0164318, IMG submission 113734) | Subseafloor sediment microbial communities from Guaymas Basin, Gulf of California, Mexico - Guay9, Core 4571-4, 0-3 cm | ecosystem: Environmental > Aquatic > Marine > Hydrothermal vents...
TACATCACCCTTAGTAAGAGTTCGCTCACCATTTCTTTCCATTTCACAACTATCAGTAGCTTCTAATAAATCCCCAATGTTTAACATTTTTATTTCCTCACACTTTCTATAAAAATCAAAGTCAATGATGTCAAAGTCAACGCCACTGAAACCACAAACAACACAATTAATATATCGTCATAACTTACCATTTCTTTCTACCTTTTTTGAAAACCTTATTTGGGTCTTTCCCATACATAGGCGTACTTGTATTGTTACATTTGTCTTCACTATCATCGTCATATAATTCAACCCAGTGGTTGTATTCTTCAGCAGCACAAATAGCTGAAGCGAACATCATTCCCATACTTCCTCTCGTATGTATTCTTGGTGAATTTGAAAGAATCATTTGCTCAATTATTTCTTCATCATCTGGTGCCATTTAGTTCACCAATACATTTCTAAGTTTTTTACCTAAAGAAGGAGACTTGAGTTTCGCTAGAGCTTTTCGCTCTACCACAACAGCTTGTCTTTCCGTACACCCGACAACTTTTGCCACTTGAGTAGGTTGATAATTCCCACCTACACGGTCTTGCTTAAGAACCTTGCGTACCTTATCTTCAAGAAGCATTCTATCTTGTAGTAATTTGACTTTCAACACCAATCTCAATTCTTTGGATTTAATTCCCTTATACTCTCTTGTAGTTTTAGGGTCATTCAAAACCAATTCAATTTGCTTTCGTGTCATATCAATACTCCACCCTCTTTGTAGTGGTGTTAGATATTCGTTACCTTTAATCATTGTCGATTCCTTCTTTAATTGTGTTTGTTACGTCTTGTCTTTGTTCTACTGAACCGTCTACAAATCCCTGAATTGCCAATAGCGTCCATAATACATGAGGTGTTACGAAATAAGCCGTCAACCCCAAGAACGAGTAGTAAATTAAATTTAACCATATAACTTTCATTAAAGTTCCTTCGCTATACTTAAGAATAATTTATCAGCGTATTCTGGGGTTGAGCAAACGATAGTTTCATTATACCCAAGTTCAACAGTATCACCCGTTACATTCAACGGTCCAGTAATATCAACACCTTTATAAACAGCAACCTTTTCACGTGGAGCTCCCGTATGAGAATTAAACATTTTTACAATACCATCTTTCCCGAATTCTAATACTTTCATTATACTACCTCTTCGTTTGGATTATAGTAAGGTGTGAACACCTGAGTTGCACCCTCATAAGCTTCGGTTGGTTCAAAAATAACTTCACCGTTTGAAAAACACCCTGATCTTTTTCCTAACGCAATACTGTCAACTAATTCAGTGACCTTTTTAAGAGTTTCGTTATATACTTCAATTTCGTCATTGAAATTATTACAAATTTCCTTAACCTCTCTCAGTATTTGCGTCAACTCAGCGTGAGTGAAATCTTCTGTAGTCGAATATTCAAACTCATAACCATGTGCTCCGTAAATTTCATCATACACGTCATCATAACAAGTATCAGGGGCATCAATATAAACTTCAGTACCTGACTTAGATGAACGCTCACAAAACTGAAACTCACCTTCATAACCACATTCAGCCTTAGCACTTTCAGTAATGTCCTCAATTAAGAAGTCATAGTCCTCTTGAAATTCAAAATAAGGAAAAGCGTACTCACCCAATTCAACACAGTTTTTAATACCGTAACGATTGTCTGAATAACTTTCAATACCATTATCTCTAACACCTGAACCATAATTTTCAATTTCTTCAATTAATTCTTCTTTTGTCATCTTTAAGCCTTTCTAACTTTTATACTCTATTATACCGTAATGTAGCTTAAACCTTGCTTAAATTCATCAAAGTGATTTCGTCAAGTTCTGCCTGAATTTTAGCCTTTTGTTTATCGAGCTCACCAATCATCACCTGAATCTCTTGGATTGCTTCAAGACGTTTCTCAGTAACTTGAAGAGCCAAAGTAGCCTTTACTTCATTAATATCCCTAGACAATAATCCCATTTTAGAAATTTCGCTGATATTATAGAACTTTTTCTTCAGTTCAATTTTGTTTCCTTGCTCATCAGATTGGTTAAACCAAACTTTATCACCATCAAACCATTTAAAATATAATTTGAAAATTCGTGGTTCTTTGAGTTTTACTGGTGACATTTTAAATTTAGGAGTATTGTCATCCCATTTAGAATTATGAGATGAATATGAATACCCTGCTGAGTAGTAAACGACTTCATCTAATTGGAGATTTCTTTTTAGTACGATTTCTGACATAATATACCTTTTAAGTTTATATACTATTATACCGTAATTAAACTTAGAGCTTGTTTAAATAGAAAAGTTTTTGAAAATTACCACTTAAGTGGTATGTAAGTCAAACTGCTAGATACACCCATGCTTGAACGTCACCTATATCATCAGTCGCAACTTCAAATAATTCACGTCTGTACAATGATGATTCATATCTATCAGCTTCTAGTAATTGGGATTCATTTAGGATAAGGATGTTCCCCATAATAGATTTATTATGCCCATTTTTCCCTTGGCGTAATTCTGGATACATTCCGTCAGTTTCCATATTGAAATCACCCTTTAATAATGCTGGGAATTGTTGGTTGGTGTGGAACTTTGAAGTCAAAGTTCCGTAAGAAAATACATAGTTCATTAATAGTGTGTGAGTGAATTTTGTACCGTGTCATAAACAAAGAATACGTGACCACACTCAATGTGTTCATAGTTACTATTTGGCATCTTATTTGTGTGAGCTTTGATAAAATCATCAACTTCTTGGTCTATGAGAATATCTTCAATACCGATTTTGATCTCATCATAAGTAAGTTTTTTCTCAATTTCATCAGTAGGCATCGGGTCTACTGATACACCACCGTCACCATCACGTGTCATTTCACCAAGTGGTTTTATGACATTTTCGTTATGATTGATTCCCCATTGTATCATAGAGTACATATCGGGAATCATTTTATTGAATTGGTCAGCTAATATTTGTTGATTAACATCCATTTCAAAATTTGTATCCCACGTATGCTCCATTCCTAACTGGAACATCTTCATAAAAAAGTACGAAGATTTCCAATATTCTGGGCTTTGGATTTTAAGACCTATTTTCATAAGTGCCTATATTGTCATTGCGATTGAATCCATAATTCCTTCATTCGCTTTAAGTTGTTCGACAATATCTTGCTCAAGTTGAAGATCAGCTGGGTTGGTTTTCAACTCTTTTTTAATCTCTTTGATTGCTGAATCGATTTCTTTTACGAGAACGCCATTCTCTTTTGCATCACTTTTAATTGTTTTGATATCATCTTGAATAGATTTCATTTCAATTTGGCAACCAATTATAGCCGTTGCGTAATCAATCAATTCTCTTGTTTCTTCTTTTCCGTCTGCGTCTACCATTTCTATTTCTTCATAAATTTCCATTTTATCTCCTATAATTCTATTGGGTTGATTATTAAATCACCGATATCTAATCTATCATCATCAAATTCATCTTCATCAGTATAATTCCAAAATACGAATTTACTAATTTCAACTGGTTGATTATCTCTATATGATGTTACTGAAAAATTCAAATTGAATATAATTTTCAGCTCATCGTCCTTTACACTCATAGTCGTAACTGCTTCTTTATTAATTATATAACAGTTGGTCTTCAACCCTGAGATGAAGAAGTTAATTTTGAAAAAAGGAATTTCCTTAATCTTCTCAAACGCTTCTTCAGCTTCTTGGAGTGAATTATATGAAAAATAATGGTAGTCCGGAGTCCAACGCCCGAACATATGAATATTATTCATAAAATTGAAAACTAACCTATTCCTAACAGTATCTAATGAAATGACTGAAATGTTATTTAAGAAAACGACCTTATCCGTACCACTCTGTTTAATGACTTTCATGGATACCCTAGAAAAACTTAACAGTAATGAATAATGCCCACAACATAGAGGTGTACACGATTATTGCTGGAAAAGCAGCATCATCTTCTTTAACATACCCGTTTGCTTTTCCAAGTACGCCAGTAACTGCAAATATAGAGGACTGGACCAATGCGGTAAAATACACAAAAAGTGCTACCCAAACCCCAATCTCTTTAACCATATCCCAAGTAACCATTCCTAAATAACTTTGTATTTGTTCCATTTACCATTTCTCCTTTTAATTTTTAAATCTATTTATTATACTATCGTAACCTTAAGATTGACTTAAGGTTAGTTTATTAAGCATACTCTTTAACCAATCTATCCCAGTCATTGAGTCCAGCTTTTCTAATTGCTATCGCAGCAACAACGGCTCTCATAGTCAATGTATGGTCAGATTCAGCAAGTTGCTCAAGAATTTCTTCTTTCATTTGCATATCTACATCTGGTTCGATGAACGGAAGAATTGATCTAATTCTGTTAATGACGTCTTCACGCTTAAGTTGAACATCCATGAAGAATGATCTTGATTTAATTGCAGCCATGTTAGCATCTTTGTCAAATTTCGCCGCAGGCATATTTGAAATAAAGATGATTCTTGAAGTAAAGTCAAACGCTGATGGTAATTTAATCTTAGTACCGACATCTTCTGGCTTATTAACCATAGCATCATATAATGAAGCAAGGTAATCTTCTTTTTCTTCAACACCCATAAGTTCAAGGTTCACTGTAGATCTTGATGGCCAACTAACTTGTCTCACTTTGTAAGTATCAATCGCTGATTTAAGGATGTTTACTGAATCTTTGTCAGACCAAACTGAGTCAGAGTCATCATATACAATAGTCATATCATCTCTGTTCATGAACAAGTCCATGTAAAGTCCGAATGGTGATAATTTAGCACCCTTTCTGTGTCTCCACTTAGCATCAGGACCACTCGGTGAACCTAGAATTGCTTTCATAGTTTTTTCAACGTGGAAAGTTTTACCCATACCAGCCATACCAGCAACAATTAGTCCATTTGAACCACCAGTCGCTACAATCTTAGTCAACTTCTCAATATCATCAAAAACCAATTCAGGGTCTGACCATTTCTTTTCAGCCAATACCTTTTCAGCAGAGGCAAATGCGTCTTCAGTTGAATTCTTTTCAACTTCATTTTTAACGACTTTGAAACCTTTGTATTCTTCTTCGTCCCAAACACCCTGAGCTTCCATTTTCTTAACATACATAGCATATGTATCTTGGGAAATATCATACTCAACTCCCTTAGCAGTCCCATATGCGATCATTTTCTTTGGTGGCATATTTCCTGATTTTACGGCTTCAGTTACGGCACTAACACTTTCATGAAGTTCTGGCATTTTAGCTCCACCACTTACGATGATGTCCTTCAATTCACTTACTACATCAACGATATTCAACCATTCTGCTAATTGAACTGAAAGAGTTGGTGTATCCCATCTTTTTTTCCCATCTTTTGGGTCCCAGAAGTCGACAATATTGATTTGAAATTTAGACTTCTTAGCTTTCTTAAGCCAACCAAATCTAATCATCATACCTTTCTTGTTCATATATTTGAAACCTTTTCCTTCACCAAGTCCTCTTTTCTTAAACGACTCAGTTCCCAATGAACCACCAAGAAGCTTAAATTCGCCACCTAGTTGATTTCCCATTACGATTGCAAGAAGGTCTGAAACCTTTCTTAATTTTGATTCACTGAAAGATGATTCATTGAGGATTCCCTCGTTTAGCTCGACACTTTCAATGATGTCTCTGATATTTACCATTATTCTACTCCTGTTTGTTTTATTAGTGTGTATTTTATTCTAGGTTGTTCGGATGGTTTTCCGAACAAATTTAAATTTAGAAGTTGGGCAGCAACAGCTTTTCCACCAAGTTTTTTAACTATCTTCTTAAATTCTTTAATCACGTGCGGATTGTCTTTGACAAAGACCTCTGCCTCCGTTTTTCCTGTTCGTCCAACTTTCCCGACAGCCGATTCTGATAGTACAAATTTCATAACCAACTCTCCTTTTTGTTTAGATGTAGTTATTTAATTCACTTACTTAATTCACTTACTAAGCTTCAATTTCAATACACCTTTATTACCAACCATGAGGTTAGAGAGGATTATATGGGCAAAACTCTTTTCTGGGTTTGTTTCTTGTAACCAACTATTGGAATCTTTTTGTTGAATATCAGTTGGCCAAACAAATACCCTATAACCATTTTGGAGTAGTTCTGTAGATTTAATTTTTGAAGTTCGATCTTTATGTTGGTTATCTAAGCAAAAAATAGCTTCCTTTAGTTCTGAAATTCTATCATCATTTAAGTCTGCACCCAACGCTGCCACAATTCTATTACGTGGCAAACCACTTGACATGGCATCAAACACTGATTCAAAAATAAATGTTGGTTGAGTTTTATCAATTTCAAACCAATTCCATACTTTATACCCAGTATTTTGTTCAGGGATAAATGTATAAAACCTTTTTTCTTTGATTTTCCTAGCTTGGAACCCGTAAACAAGATTCTGGTCTCGCTTATACCAAAGTGGGATTATTATTGAATCTTTTATAGGAAGATATTTATCACCGACCGAAATATCAACTGGGCTATAAAAAACACCCTTCGTTGATAAGCTCCTCCCATTAATATACACCTTTGCTTCTTCACTATCTGAAGCTGGAATGAATTCTTTAGGGAATTCAAAATTATATACTTGCTTTTTCTTATATGTATAGCCAATATCAATAATTTCATCTGTTTCTTTTTCCACATGCTTTTGTTTCATGGCATTGAAGCTTGTCTCACGCTTTTCTTTTTTATATTGCTCGAACAGAACTGAATTTGTTTCCCTGAGGAATGAATGCATATTTCCTGAAAATTCACAATTAAAACAATGTACTGCTGGGGAATCATAACTGGACTTCTGATATAAATGGAGTCGCTTTTGTCGTATATCTTTTTCTGAGTCTCCACATATGATACACCTTGCGGAAATATCATTGGGAGTTTCTTTACCTATATCGGAGCCAACTGCAAACCTAAAATATTTAACATCTATACTATCGAGCATGATTATTCCTTTATTTTATTAAATAACTATATAAGTTGATGGGGTTGCAACCCCTTTTAGAGATCTTGTTTTTTCTAAAATAACCTTATATTCTTTAAACAAGGAACTTCTGTGTTAATCTACAAACACAAAAAGAAAAATTCTATATACAGAAATACGACACCTTCAAAAACGGGTATAATATGACCATTGGTGGTAAAAAGTGTTATGCAAGGACGAAAACATTCTGAAGAAACAATTAACAAGGTGATAAAAATCATTTTAGTGGAAAGTCACATAGTGAACAATCTAAATCTAAAATGAAAAGAATTGTCGTTTGTCCTCATTGTAGTAAATCGGGAGGTATTGGTGATATGGAAAGATGGCATTTTGACAACTGTTCAAGCACATGACCTCCCGATCTCCTTTGGATTAGTTTTCTACTGAATCGTCACCAATTTCTGATGCACCTTCGTCACCTTCTTGTGCTCCCAATGCAATTCCAGCCAACATATTTGTAAATTTCACAAATACATCCCAACCACCATCTTCAATTAACGCTTCTGCTAATACAGAAACTTTATCGATATCTGATTCTCTTTTAATCCCCAACCACGCCACAAAAATTCCAATTTCAAAACCTTGAATAGTTTTTGCAAACACTGAGATCACTTCTCTAATTTCTTCATCCGTCATCTCTACGTCTTTATCTTCAATTTCAGAACCTTCTATTAATTTTGCGATATCTTCTTCTCCGTGATCAAATACTATTTTCATTTTACTTCCTTTTTCTTATTATATGCTTTAAAAACCCAGATATCCATACCTTCTTCGTATCGTCTGGTTTTTACCTCAATTCCCATACCGTTAGCTAATTCCATAAACCTTTCAGCCGTTGCTTCATCAGAAACTTTAATTACTGTATAGTAATCATCATTTCTATTATAAGTTGGAATTGCTTCTAGTACACCACTCTTTTTCAGAGCTGATTTAAATGCGTTTTCTACCATTATAAATTATACCCTTTAAACCTTAATTTTCACTTAAGACCATTCTGCTAGCGAACCAGAATCTCGTTCTTTAGCACGATTCCCGTCAATGTAGAAATCAGTAATATTCATCAAATGAGCCGTTAATGAATTCTTTGTTAAAAATTTCATAATTTCATTCGGGTCATATTTGAATTCTATATCTTCAAATGTAATGAGTATTGACTCACGGACATCATCTGGTATGCTATCAAATAATACCAATTCTTTATTCCTCTTAAAATTTTGAATGAATATCTTATTCTGTTTAAGGTTGGTTTTTATATCAACCATAAACTTCTTGGCACCAGCTTCACCAAATGGAGTAGCTTTGAAGATATCAAGTTCATTCAGAACTTCACCTTTCTTATTCACCTTATAAGTATCAAATTCAGAATACAACTTCTCTGATATGCTCAGTTCATTAAACTTTTCAGGGTCATTTATGTACACCTCGTTTTGTTTAAGGTAAGAGAGGAATGTGTCGGTGAACTGAGTACCACGTTTTATGTGAGGCACACCATCACCTTCATCCCCGCAAAGAATATGAATCATTTTCCATTCTTTCAATTCTTCTTTAGACATCCTTACATAACTTTTCTTAATTGGGTCATATAATTCAGCACCATATTCTAAAATCTGTTTAAAGTCTTTATCACTTGAAATAGCCACCACTTTTTCATATGGTGCAAATTTCTTAGACAACACACCTACGATATCATCGGCTTCTGCTCTATCTACAACTATAACCTTGTAAGGAAAATAATTATCAAGAACGTCAGTAAATTCAGCCACGTGTACAAAGAATTCATCAAAATTTACGTCACTTTCATCACGATCTTTCTTCCTATGTCCCTTGTATCCTGGATAAACTTCTTTACGCCAATTTGTTTTAGTATCTAGTGCCAATACAATATCACCGTAAGAGCCAAATTTATCTGAGATGTGTCTCAGTGATTGTAGCATTAAGTGTTTGTAAAATTTTATAAAGTCTTGCGTGATATACTGACCGTCCACCTTTTGTGGACGTGCCTGAGATATTGCAATGTAAAGTGATCTCATACTAAGATGAGAAAAGTCAACAATTATCATTATTTCATTCCTTCGTGACCAAAGAGGTCACTAATTAAAGTTCATCCAACATTGCTAGGATATCTTCATCGTCATCAGCTTTCTTAACTGGAGCTTTCTTCGGTGCTGCTTTTGCTTTTGCTGGTTCAGCTTTAACTTCAGTAACTACTTCATCAACAGCATCTTCTACTGATTGATCAACCACTGGCTCTTTCTTGGTTTTTGGTGTATAACCACCACCCATTGAAGGAGCAGCATCATCTTCAGAAGCTTTTGAACTAGCAGTTGAAGCTCTTTGTCCATCTTTCTTACTAACATAAGGCTCAGAAATGATCTCAGAACCATTTGAGATAAGATATTGTTCTTGTGGTGACTTTTCAAGTACCCACGCAATTTTCTTCTTAAGCTCAGCATAAGGCTTGAAATTGTCTTGGCTGATAAACTCAGTAAGGTCATATGCTCTTTCAAGAACTGCCTCATCCATTGCTTCTTCAGTATCAAACGCTTGTGAAGGAGCTTCGATTGTCGTATCGTCATAGTTCAAGAATTTACCTGATCTTTTGATATCCAATGTGATATCAGCACCATCTTCTGGGTCAAATAGTTCAATAGGCTTCTTGCCTACTTTACGTTGTGATTCAGTTGGCTCAAGTGCTTGTTGGAATTTCTCAAACAATTTAACACCGTACTTCCAATAGAAGATCTTTCCGTTGTTTTCAGGATTAGCTGGGTCATTTACTACCAAGATGTTAGAAATAAATTTCACTGAACGACTGAACGTTTCCTGCATTTTCTTAGCTTCATCAGTACCAATATCACCTAGTTCATAGTAAATTGAACTTACTGGGCAATCTTCTTTGATGCTTGCTGGTGATGATTCAATATACCATCTATATTTGTTTGTTGATTTGTTGAATATTCGAATTGAATGCTCATAATTTCTTACCACTGATGGAGTATCACCACCCTTTCCTGGAAGAAGTCTGATCACTGCTGTTCCGTTGTCTTGCTCGTCTCTTTGTAGTTTCCACTCACGAGGATCATCATAGTCGTTTGTTTGCTTTTCACCAACGCCTTTTTGTAATTTACCCTTTAAGTTTTCCCAATTATATTTTCCCATGTTATTCTCCGTATTTTCGTTTTTTCGTTTTGTTTGTAAAGCTTTCCGTTTGTTCGTGTTTTCGTTTTTTGTGTAAATTTTATGTCATTCACTACCCTCCATTATGAGTTATCGTGTATAATAGTATTTAACGTCAAAGTTGTAAAAAGTACAACTTTTCAGTTAAAATTTACTATAAAATTTAGAACAGATCAGCCACGCTCACGACAATTTGTATTGGTTCATCAGTCATAGTCCAAACCGAAACACCATTACCTGAAGTTGCTGATTTTTTGATTGAAACTTGGTAATCTTTGTCAGGTAATTTTGAAATGTTTTGGATATCAAATTTTACATTAATATCTTCTTGCGCTGACATCGGGAACGCAGTAACACTTTCATTTGAAGAGTTGTTATTTCTGTCCAATTTACATGTCACCAATGCAGAATCACCATCAACGCTTGCTTGTACCAATAATGATGTTGATTTTGTCAACGCAGACACTTTTTTCAAACGAGTAAGTTCATCATGTGTAATTTCAAAATTGATAATTTCAGGAGTTGCATTTACCTTGTCCAGAGTAGTTACTGGGATATCAAATGATTTCATAGAATCAAGGTCTGATGTTTCATACCTTTGTGAATTATTCCCACTTTCTATTGTGATAATATTCCCTTCAGATGTGATAGTTGGGTCTTGGTAAAAATCAACCAATGTCAAAAATTCACTTAGTGTTTCTTCAAACCCAAATTCCTCAAATGGTTCTTCACCATATTCTTCAAGATTGATAAAAGCAA
>Ga0164318_10006949_pt1 | contig 10974 bp, 19 predicted proteins | sample GuaBasSedimGuay9_FD_113734 | JGI IMG/M metagenome (GOLD analysis project Ga0164318, IMG submission 113734) | Subseafloor sediment microbial communities from Guaymas Basin, Gulf of California, Mexico - Guay9, Core 4571-4, 0-3 cm | ecosystem: Environmental > Aquatic > Marine > Hydrothermal vents...
ATAGTACACTTCTGTACCGTTGTCGATAACAGGTACGATAGCTATTCTGTTCGTAACTATTGATATTTCTGTCATCATTGTAGTTAGCATATCTTTTGGGAAATCTCCTGCATGATCAACAATCGTGTCATAAGCAGTCTCCATTGCCTTTTCTGGATCTGCCTCAAAAGTTCCAGACTCAGGCTCAGAGTATATGTCCCATCCTGTCTGGTATTCATCTACATGTCGAAGGTCATCATCCTCCATCAGATTCCCACCATCATCAACAATTGAATCTTCTTTTCTGTTATATTCCAGATAATCATATCCAACAAATGTCTCGTGTGCGACCTTGTCCCCGTGCATCATGGCAGTTATTGCCCACTGTAGTGTTCCTTGGCTCATATCTTTTTCCCCTCTTTATCAAAACATTCATATGTTCTTATTATTTTTAAATCACTTGCCATCTTACTCACAAGAATCATCTTCTTCTCATGTGATAACTCTGCAATCAACTCTGTAATCACTTCAACAGATGAGACTGGATTGCCAGACTCAGCTCTATCTACCCACATTAGATGTCTTATCGCATAGTGAAGTATTTTCTTTGCATCTCTACGAAGCGAAGTACCCTTATGTCTGACACCTATATTAGAGAACAAACTCTTAACGATATTAGATAGTGGTCCAGAAGATTGAAGATGATCGTTTAAATCATCAGCATTCTCAACCCACTCAGGAATATCATAAAAGCTATTGTTCCCTCCGCTATTTTGACTCATTTTGAAGCCCCTTCAGAAGCAACTCTATTCTCTTCATTGGAACATCATGACATCCAACTTTTGCAATACCATCATCTATTCCCCTGAAATCAAATCCAGAAATATCATCCCCTATCTTGAGTGTTCCTTTCTCATATTTACGAAATGCAGAAATACAAGATTTCAAGCTGATGCTTGCATGGGCTGTTGTCTCTATAACAGCACCTTTTATTCTAATATACACACCATCTAGATATCTCTGATTCGGCATATTGTTTGCTCCAGACAGCCACTCTTTCAAATCTCTGTCAGCTTTTTCTGCATTTTCAATATCCTGCTTACGCATATCTCTTAGCTTCTTAGCTTTGGCAGCTTTCTTTGACTTTTCTATTTTGTCTAGAATTTGCTGCAACTCCTCTTTTGACTCAGCACCAGAAGGATCTGGAAGTTGCATAATTGCTTTATACTCTTTTGTGTTTTTCAGTTTAAAGTACTCAGCATACGAACTGGCAGTTCTTATAGCATCATGGAATCTCCTAAGATGACCTTCTTTCGAATGCTCAACTCTAGCCCTTGGATAGCTCTTTGAGGCATCAAGTGCAGACCGAAACAAATCAACCAGATTGTCCTTATGGTCAGACTTCCCACCAGGATTACATTCCGAAACTCTCATTCTATTCATATGCGAAACAGAACTTGAGATGCAATTTATATGCTTTGATGTTGTTGGACTCCAGCTTCCACCAGCAATAAGGACCATTGGAGGAGATCCTGCTTCTTTCGGTGGAAACATTTTTGCAACGACAGTTTGATAGCTGTAAACAAGATTACCACTTGTTGACATCCTGTCCGAAGCTGTACTTTTGTGTCCATAGTTGTACGCCCACCAGTGAGCCAACCCATCGTAATCGTATGCTCCTACACTCAAGTACTTATTACTTCTTTTGCTTATATCTATCTTCTTAGCCATTATATCTCCTTACTTCCGCACTCAAGTACGACATCAAATTCAGGAGAATTAGCAGGAATGCTGGTATCAACCCCTCTACAACAATTACAAACATACTTAGGATCTTTCACTTCACTCTTTACAATAACCCAAGACTCTTTACATACACTGCATTTATACATATATGTCCCATTAGATAAACAATTCATCAACATCCCCTTCATCAACAATGATTATATCGCCCTTCTCGAATGCAGTCTGTGCACCATCAACAGTCTCAGCCTTGCAATAATGGCACATACAATCAGTAGCATCTGGCTCAAGTCCATCAGTTCCAACAAAATCACATGTCCTACAGTATCCACGATTCTCACTATCCATTTCCTGGAAATCTTCAAAAGTCATCTTAATCATTTTCGCCTCCTTTTATTAAAACCTCACACTCATTCACCCATGCATCACCACACAATCCGTAGACGCTATCGACATCCCATTGCCCACTTTGTCCATCAACACGAACACTAATCTTATCTGTCATTGTAATCTCTATATCTTCTTGATAGTCCAATTCAAGGATAGATCCTCCACCATTCCAGAAGTCAAACATCCCACACATAACGCTTGTTCCAATCTTAATCTTTTTAGACTCTTTTATCTCAAGAGCCTCAGCAAGAGAACATTTAAGCAGAAATACAATCTCAGTGAATCCTTGACCACTATTGTCTATCTCAGCCTCAAACGACTTAAAGAACGCATGTTCAGGATCTTTCCCAGAGTTATACCAACCTATATAATCAGCAAGCTCATATCCAAATATAGCCAGAACATCACCATACTCCTCTGGCATGTCTTCTATTTTTGTGCATTCATCAGAATAGTCAATAGATTGCCATCCATAGATATAGTCTGTCTCAAATGTTATTGCCAAGTTCAGCTTAACTTCGGTGTAGTCAACTGCCTTCGAATAGTCGTAACTAACATATGCCCACTCTCTAACACATTCAAGGATCTCGTCTTTGTATGTCTCTATCTCTTCGTCTGTCAACTCAAGACTCTTATACATGAATAAGACATGGTCTTCATAATATTCATCGCCACTATCATTCCAATAGTTGTCATCTATTGTTTCCCAAAAACAATCCATACCTTTGTTTAGTATTGTTCCAGCCATCTCATCAGACAAATATAAATCATCATGATCAATATAGCCTTCTATACTCTCTCCTAGCTTCTCTATAGCCTTTTCTCTAGCCAACTTGAGTTCTTTATCGTCCAGACCATATAAACCTCTTCTAAGCTCTCTCGTAGTAAGACCATCGGAACCAATTTCCATTCTATCTTCAAACCAAACAACAAACCTGCAACTTAAATAATTCCGTGACTGCAATTCTATCTGCTCATCAGAATAATCATCTATCACATAGAATGTATCCGGTATTGATTTTGTTTCTAGGATAATCTCAAAGAGAATGCTCTCCCCTTCGCCATCTTCCTCTATTAACTCTGTTTCAATTCTAGAATCTTTATTCTCTATTGATTTTATATACACATTTTCTCCTTAAAATTATTCTTCTGGATAAACTAGAGTGTAGATATCCGCATCGCAAACCTCTATCTCAGATCCATCCAAAGAGTATGTCTCATCTTTTATACAAACACTTGAAATCTTAAATATTTTACCTGCTATAGATGCCAGCATCTGTGCTTCCATATCATCCATTCCAGAATCCACAAGCTGCACGATATTCTTGATTTTCACATATTCATGCTGACTGTAAAACATATTATATGCTCTAAGTCTATTCTTCATTACGCTGCTTTGAAAGTCAAACAACTCTCTTTTTCCTACTATCAAATCGAACAACTCATCTTCAAAATCATCATATGTTGAATCCCTGTTGAAGTGAATTATCCTACCATGCACACCATCTATCTGCTGCTTTGTCTCATATGTAGAGTTCCACTCCCCATGATAGAAGGAGTGCTTTGGATATACTATTTGTGGGCTGCACGCATTGGTTGGCTCGTCAAGCTCAACGAAGCTGACCATACCATATTCAATGAATACTTTTCCGTACTTCATACTAGGCATTGATGCCACCAAATGTCTCATACAAGCCTTTATACATTGCTGCAATGCTGTTCTTTATGTCATCATCACTGTAATTCTCAAACTCTTCTGTTGGCCAAAAATTATCATTACGGAGATCTCTTGACTCAAACAAATCTTCCCATGTTCCATAGTCTAACTCCGTCCCAGTCAAATAGAACCCCATAGCATAGCTCTTGGCTTTATCTTTTATCTGCTTACTTATGCCAAGATAATATGCCCACAAATCTGTCTGAAATATGGCACGATAATCCTTGTCTGTAAGCTCTACACACTCAGGAAAAATACTGTCGGCATCAAAATAGTCACCCGTTCTGTTAGCGTTATCAAAGTCCATCATTCCTTCAAGGATCTCAACATCTGTTGCTATATCTAGCTCACATTTAGCCCATTCTTCTATCTCTTCAGGACTTGCATCCGCACCAAGAGGCATATCTCTATGAATTACACCATTTTTTACATATCTTATATCAACTGAATCCATCAAATCCCCCTAACTATACTTTCCAACATACTCATATGCGTTGTATTGAAGCTCATGTAGCTCACCTTCAGAGACAAGACCATCAGCCCAGTTTGCAAAATCTTCATTAACAGCAACTTCATCATCGCCGTAATCACAAACACAATCCTCTGATCCCTCTATAATCTCATCCATATACTCATCAAATCTATCACTAAGCTTTTCCTCAGAGTCAATCATATCTTCCCAGTGTGCCAAAGCCTCTACTATTTCAAGCAGTGTGTGTTGCATCATATTTATCATCTCATACCTTTAGTATTTACTCATAAGACAGTGTCCATGGGACATCTTATGGTCTTTTACAAACTCATCAGTAAGTTCGCCATGTTTAACTTTAGCATCAGCTAGAGCATCTCTGAGACCATAAGGTCTATCTTCTTTTTTATTCCATTTACCCCAGACTCCAAGATTTCTGTCGCCAACATGTTCATTTGCTTTAAACTTGTTATCTTCCAAGACAACCCATTTTTGAAATTCATGTGGAAGGAATCTCTCTAACCATATCAATTCTATATCATCCATGAATGGACACATAATACAGTTAGAGGGAACAGGAATATGATGTCCAAGTTCAGCTATCTTATCTTGACATCCCTGCCTGTCTAGCCCTAGTTCAACAAGTGGATAGCTCATATTTATAGAGGAGCTCGCCCAAGATGATTCAACAGGAAATAAAGACAACTGCTCACTTACAAGAAGTTCCTTGACTTCCTTTTTATCTAAGCCAGCAGCCTCAAACTCTTTCTTCTTCTCTTTGTATCTAGAGTTCATATCTCTTATTGCCTGACTCATATGAGCATACTCTTTATAGTCAGTAATAATTGAATCATCATTCCCTGCCATCCTGGTTTCTTCGCCAGCTGCAATACCTATTATCATATTGATCTTCCCGTAATGCTTAGCAAATTCCTTGAATCCATTCTTATTCTTAGCGACAAAGCCATACTCTCTTTCAATCCAATCTTCTAAAAATTTATAGATAGGTTGAATCTTGAGTCTGTCTGTACATACTTTTGGATATGCCTTTGAGCCAATAGAATTGTTATTTGCATAACTCCCCTGTAGCGACTGCCATGTTTCACCATGATACCCCATACTTGGAGTAATGAACACAAACTCAAGATGAGTCTTTTCCATTATTCTTTTAACATGAGAATCAGTATCTGGATGCTCATTTCCAGTATCAGACATTATCACCAGAACTCTTCCGTTTGCATACTTCACGCAGAACTCTTCATCCTGCTCTATCATATGTAAAATTGCAGTGGAATCCTGTCCACCACCAAAACTAAGAACGGTTAACTTAGCTTTGTCTATCCCCTTATCTCTTTCAAATTTCAACCAACTACGCAGAAGTTTATACACTATACCATCTATGATGGTTTCGTAATCATGGTTCTCACCACAAACTTCTGTTATATCCAACACTTCATTATTTTTAAGCAGCAACTGTTCTTCGATAGTAATATCGTCTTCCAGTTCTATATACAATCTAGTGTGTTTTGTTTTGATTTTGTTTTTGGATTTTGTAGTTGTTTTTCGCTTTACTAAAGGAAAGAGGTTAGCTATATCTAGCGTAGCCTGCATCTTATTTCCTTATTTTTTAAACTTCTCTATAACTTCACTTCTATCCCACGATAGGTATTTAAAGTCACCTTTGTATTCGCAGTACATCTTGTCAGATCCACATACGATAACTTTTATTTCATCTAGATTTATTTCATATTCATGCAAAATAGCATCTATTGAGTTCGTTACAGATGGCAGATCTTCATCATCATCCAGGTCTGTTATAAGCACAACATCATCAGCTATATTTTCAATCGTGCAGGATGCGATAATCCTTCCACCATCTTTTTTAATCATAAACAGATTGCTTTTGTAGTTATCTTGCCCTGTCTTCATTTGGTCTTGAAAACATTCAGGTCCTATCCCTCTGGCGACGGATATTGGATCTGACATAGGCTTGCCGCAAACTGAGCAGTGTGCAGCGACCTCATTTCTTCTTATGTATGAACGCTTCTCAGGAATACATTCCTCTTCTCGTTCATACTCTGTTCCCTCAAACAGATCTCCTTGATCATCATGCTCTTCAAGCATATAACCTCCTATAATTTTCCAGTTCTTCGCCTGAATACACTATACTTAAACTCGCTCCACCACTTATCCTCACTCAAAAGAGAGTACGCAACAAATGGAGTCAAAACAACAGCAACAACAACATATGCTGGATACCAAGATATTACCCAAGAGTAAAACACATCTACTTTTTCTTTAAAACTTAATTTGCCTATGCTCATCGTTTTTTCCTTTTGAAACAGTTAACTTTAGAGTATTTAGATCATCATTTGATGTTCCCAAAACTCTTATCTTATATTTATATGCAGCAGTAAAAACTTCAACTACAGACCCAGTCTTCAGCCCTGGCACATGTCTATCCAAGAGAAGGTATCCTGATGACTCGCCGATAGACCTAAACGCACACCCTTCAAATACAAACTCGTTTCCAAGAGTGTGCTTCATTTTCAGCATGTTTCGACCTTTAACATTCAAAACACTCTCAGCCACAATTGTCTGTGGACTAAAAGAATCAAACTCAACTACCCAGTTAAGAAACCCTGCTGTTCCGTTTCTCATGAGAGCACCGACAGCAAGGCTGCAGTCTTCGAAACCAAACGAAGATCCGACTGGGATAATCAAATCGCTACCGTCCATATAGTAAGCACCTATCTCAAGAATTTTCATTACCTCGCCTTTCTAGTCCGAGGAGAGCTGAAGCTTCCTTTACCTTTTCTCATAGGTTGTCTACCCATAGAGCTTCTGAACTTTTCAGATCTAGATTTTCTTTGAGCAAAAGCACTTTCCTTATCTAAGTCTTTTTCTGTACCAAGAGCTTTTTCATCTGCAGTCTCTTTCTCTTCTTTGCTCTTAGGTGAGCTCTTTCCAATCTTTCCACCAGTCAGCTTGTCTCCGCCTTGACCTATCATATCCATTACAATACCCATGTGTAGTTCCTTATTTTTTGTACAAATTATACCATATTATAAGGCTGGACATATGATGCAAATAAATCAACTACAAAACATGGCAGCCAAAGTCGGTACAAAACTCACAAAAAGCGTCATAACAGAGATAGTAGTGGCAGCCAAAATGTGCAGTTTTTGCAAAACATGGCAGGGTTCCTGGACATTAATAAACACAAGCTCATTCAGCACACTTTAAGCTAAGGCATGATTAAGCTGACCGGGTGTATCATTCGCCTTGTTTCGATATCTTCTCCCAAACAGGTCCCTCATTACCTGTCCGAGATATCGGACGATACTCTTTGCAAAGAGTTTAGCTATCTTTCTTCTCCTTAAGATAGCTATTAATATTCCTAAACCAATTTAGTATTATAATTGTACTCTTCAGCAAATCTTCTAACAGTAGAAACAGCATCAATAAAATTAGAGTCCTTAAGAGCAGTGAGCATCTCTTTGAAGAACCCTCTCTCGTAATCTCCACAACTAGAGTCAGACAACCATTCAGAGAATAAAATAAAACTATCATAATTCAGGCTATCAACACTAACCAGATCCCTATACCCTCTAGCTGAAAGCTTTCCATGGATAACATCAATATGATATCTATGATCAACCATAATCACAAAGAAATCATTTCTGCCAATATCGCTTCTGGTTCGCCAGTGATGTGCATCCATCCCTTTACCTTCAAACTTTTCATGTAGGAATTTCATATACGATGGTAGAACCAGATGGAACTTCTTAACCTTTGGGCTGCCTGGCTTAAAACCTTTTGCTTTTTTACGAACAGGCTTAGGTCTGCCAGATTTTGAAGTTGTCATCTCTGGCTTTGGTTTTCCAAAAGATCCAGAAGATGGTTTCTTCCCAAAAGAACCTTTGGACGGTCTTTGCCCAAAAGGAAGCTTGTCTTCCTTTACTGGCTTTGGCATCCCATATACTTTATCTCCCATTGCTTACTCTTGTTCAAAGTAAATACCATACAGTGCTCTAGACACAATCGTATCAAACTCTGCATCATGCATAAATTCTGAGGCAACCTTTTCCATAAAGTCTTCCCCTGGAACATCTGGCATGCCAATCTCACCTCTAATCTCATCCCAGTGATACATCATAGCTTCTCTTAGGTTTGGATTTTTCTTATGACCTTTAACATTGCGAGCATCGACATCATCTTTACACGCTCTCATTGTGCACACACGATCAATATCTCTGTCCTTAAACTCTTGTGGCATCCACTTGTAATCAAAGTCCACATTGAAAGCACAAAATGTTTCAGCATCACTAAGAAATTCTACAAGGTCAGCATGATCGTCCTTAAAGTGATTAGGATATGTGCAATCTCCACGCTTTTTCTCAACAACTTCTTCGGTCAAACCATTTACCTTGATAGCAGACTTGCTGTAATCTTCAACTGGGTAATAAAACCTCTCGTACTTCTCGTCGCCTTTAAGCACACACACTGACAGTAAAGAATCCTTACTGCTACTAAAACCATTCGACTCTATATCTACATGAGCTACCATTATTTCTCCTCAATTTGTTTACTAATGAGCCTCAATGCAATCATTGGGGCTATATCTCTAACGCATAACATGAATCCAGCTTTATACATGGATCCTTCATCATCACCAAATACTTTCTGGGAATATTCAGAGTAAAAATACTCCCAATCGACAGCATTATACACACGACCTTCTCTATGTAATAGATCTAATCGCTCTTGGTAATCTTCTCTTGCTTCCTCATCTTCTTCATCACTAAAGTCACCAAACATGTCCTCTAGGTATTCCTCAGCTTCGATCATTGCTATCTCGCCGTGAAATATTTTTGATCTACTTTCTGATGCCATTCTTTTCTCTAGAAAATATCCTATATTTAATCCACCTAGCCACTCTGGATGAACCTTGCTTCCATACCAATTATATATTGAATATCCTAGATCACCAGTCACAAACAATACTGAGCCATCTATTAGGAATTCCATTCTCCAATTTGAAGTACCTGGTTCAGCCCAAATAATCTTTGTCATCTCACCAAGCTCAATAACTTCAGCTATATGATTAGAAAAATTCTCTTTAGTAACTCGCTCAAGTCTCTCGTCATACTGTATTCTATTCATCTTGTCTCCTTAATCTCCCCTTAAATTTTACCTACAGGGTATTTCGCCCCATAGATATATACCGCATTTTTACGAGTTATTGCCCTTCTCTTCTATAGCTGAGATGTCCATTCTATCTACTAAGATATATGGCTTCCCTTCTATCTTGACTCCCATATGAATCAGGTGTGCAGGCATAACAATAGTATCGCCTTCCTCAACAAAATTCTTTGCGTCATCACCATCTCCTGGAGCAGGAACATCAGAACCTACTTTCATTACTAACGCTCTAACTGTTCCATCTGAATCTTTATCTTGAGCTGACTCTGGCAAAATTATTCCTGATTCAGTCTTCTCTTTAGTGGATTTAAACTGTCTGGCAAGAACCTTGCTATCAAGTGGATTAAAGTCCATATCTTTCCTTTTCTCTTTTTATTTATTTCTTTCAGTTTTTTAGACCAAAAGTCTATTGCCTTCAACCTTGAGTTCAAGACAGAATTAGCAGCCGAATATGGATCTAAATCATTATTCTCTGCATACTCATTTACGATTGGACTTACAACATTGCCAATATTACTCCTGGTTACAAGAACCCACAACCTATCTATATTCCATTGCATTGCATCGCTTACTGATAAGCCATACATAAATGAAAAGTCCTCCATTTCATACAAGATTCTACTTGATAACACATTTACTCCTTATAAGATATAATACCGAATGAATTCAAAAGAATATCGAGAACTTGCTCGAAAAACAAGACGCACCTCTAAACCAAATGCAAAGCCAACGAATAAACATGGCAACAAGAAAGTAGAAATAAATGGTATCAAATTCGATTCAAAAATGGAAGGAAAAAGATACCGAGAGTTAAAACTTTTAGAAAGAGCTGGGCATATTACAGAGATTGAACTCCAACCAGAATACCTATTACAGGAAGGCTTTAGATATGATGGAAAAGCATACAGAAGCATAAAATACACACCTGACTTTAGATATAAAAAGGATGGAGATATTGTAGTGGAAGAAGTAAAGGGATTTGCTGATACATCCTATAAGATCAGAAAGAGATTGTTTCTCTTCCAGAATCCTAATGTAGTGTTTGTTGAGTTAAATCTGAAGTCCTAGATCGTTTACAGACATAACTCTTTTTACTATATGCTCAACAAGCAACTCTGCTTGACTGTGCGTAAGCATCATATCTGTATCTTCATATAATGCAAAATATCCAGATGATGTAAAATAATCATCCATTAATTGAAGCAACTCAGTGTCATTCATCTCATCAACCATAGTTAAAGAGACGGTAGCCCCTGCTTTATAAATAGGGTTAGACCTAAGTTCTCTTCCTGTTAGCATATTAAAATTATGGTGCATCAATTCTTCAGGGATCTGAGCATCATAATCTATCTCAAGCTCTGGTCCAACGAATGGAGATAACATTTCAGAAAATGTTTTTGGTGTTGAAGACAATACAACTTCATCTGTATCTATTGGCTTCTTTATATTTGCACCAGTCACAGTGATATAG
>Ga0164318_10006950_pt1 | contig 10974 bp, 9 predicted proteins | sample GuaBasSedimGuay9_FD_113734 | JGI IMG/M metagenome (GOLD analysis project Ga0164318, IMG submission 113734) | Subseafloor sediment microbial communities from Guaymas Basin, Gulf of California, Mexico - Guay9, Core 4571-4, 0-3 cm | ecosystem: Environmental > Aquatic > Marine > Hydrothermal vents >...
AAGATCTGATAATGGTATTATTGTAGCTTTATAAAAGCCCCTTGGAATACGATTAAATATTACTATCCCTTTATCATTTGACATTAGAGTAATGTCAACAGGAAAATTGTTAATGTCAGTTTGGTTTGCGGTATTTGTTAATTGAAGCCTTACTTTCACATTTGCTATTCCTTCCTCAAGGTTGTCTATTTTTCCGTTTGCATTTTCATCTTTGAAAAGTTGAATTTTTAACCTACGTAAATTCTTTTTCCACTTGTTGTAATCTGATTTTCCCCATCTTTTTTTTACAGAAAATTCAAAATAGTAAAATGAATTTTTGAAATCAAATTCTTGATAGGTTTGTTGGGTATAATTGTATGTGCCTCCCAATACAACATACCAATCTTTGTAAATGTAAGTTTCAATCTTTGGATTTATGTTAAGTGATCCATACTTCAAATCAAATCGGTAAGTATAGTTCGTAAACATCGACATTGCAATTCGTCCATCCAGATATGTTTTTATTGCATAAGGCGAAATATTTAAACTATTGCTTCCTGCATCCATGGCGTACTGGTAAAGACCCATATTTACCATTGGTCCATAATCATATGAAAGGCGTAATCCGTAGCCATTGTTGTGATAATCTGTAAGTAAATGAAAATCATGTCTTATGTCCGAAAAATATTCAATAGCCTGATAAAGAGATTCTCCAATCCCGTATTTTGTACCTATCATAATATGATGTCCGATAAATCCTTTAAATTCTAATCGGTATTTATGAATATTATATACCACACGTGCATCCTGATTAATAATTGGGGTTGATGAACGGTAAAACTCTATACTTGGTCCCAAATGCCACCTAATTTTTTTACTTGTGTTGAAGTTAAAAAGAATACTAGCATACTGATCACTTAACATTATTTTGGGCATTTTTAAGCCATCGGTATCAATATTATAATAGTTACGTGAGCTATTTAAGTACTGTGCGGTAATGTAGTTTTTTGAATTACTAATATTATATTTGAGTTTTGAAAAGAAATTTAGAAGTCCCATTTGGGGACCTGGAATATCAGGAGATCCATAATTATTTGTAAGTTGGAATGATAGGTTCTTGCTAATTTTTCCAAAATAATTTATATCCCAAGCATATCCAATTTGATTATACTTTTCTGATAAATAATGACTCTCTTGATAACCATATAAAATTATATTTATATCGTTACTTTTTGCAAAAGTTATGCGCCCACTATTTAGCACAAGTGATGCGGTATTTACTTTTTTAAAACCATCAACATCATAGGCTGCTGACCCAAGCATATTAAGTTTGCCGTTATTATAATTGTAGCCTACTGCAAGACTTGTTTTAGGTGTTGTTAAGTTGTAGCTAGCAAAGCCCTCAATGCTTGAAATTTCACTTACTTTAACAGTATTGGACACCATTATACTATTTCTACTGTATAAATTCCTGCCGAGTTGTGAACTAAAAGCCCCTAATCCAACATTAAAATCATTCCATGTATATAAAAAGTTGTAGTAACTATTGTTTATTATATTTTCAGTTTTAGTAAGATCAAAATATGTTAAGTTATACTTAAATGAACTTTCATTTTTAAAATCAGTTCTACCTCTTGCCCTTATAAAAGGAAGAATTTTGGTGCTATTAGAAAATCTTCGAATTCCAAGTTCTGTTTCATGAGCAAGATTTCTGTCAATTTCAAAAGGGGCATAAGTATCCGAGTATTTTTCAAGAAGCACTGCCCTAAATATTTTTTTATCTGGAGTTGAAGCATAAATCTGTACTTTACTAATATCAAAAACCCTGTCTTCGTGGTAAGTATAACTTGCATTAAAAACAAGTATAGTGTCGCTGTTTGGTGCAAGGTTAATTTCTTGCCTAAAGCCAGAAGCACTTATTCCTTCTAATGTTAATTTATTATCTGGTTTTATATCTAATGATATAAGTTCACTCGTATTTCCTTCATTAACAATAATTATTTCAAATCTGGTAATATTCATGTCTGGATAAAAAAACACTCTTTTATTAGGAATTATAACATTCCAACTGTGAAATGCTTCTAGTTTAACCACAAAGCTACTTTCAATCAGAATCTTTTTTTTATCTGTTAATGCTTTAAATTCAATTTTGTGCTCAATGTTTGATTTTGCATTTGTTGGAGTTCTTAATCTAAATGGTAGCGATATTTCTGAATTTGGAGGAATAATCGTATCTCTGAAAGAGGAACTAAACATTGCCCATCCTTCTGGTAAATTAAGTACTGGTCGAATTCTTATTGTGCTGTCGGAGTAATTATTTATACGTACAACATTAAAGCTAAGTTCTCCGGTTTTTTGTAATATTTTGGGTTTTACAAATGATGCTTTGTAAATAATGTAATTGTTGCTTTCCTGTGATGAAGCCAATAGGTTTATTAGCAAGAGTAGAGTGAGCAAAAAGATGGTTGCTGCATATTGTATCGTGTTTTTAACTCTAATCACCTATATTTGTTATTTATAAGGGGTATAGCTTTCTGATAGTGTTATGTAAAAACCACCAACATAATAATCATCTTTAATGTTAAAATTTGAGAATTCTTTCATTTTGGTTAACTCATTTTCATAAATAAATTTCCATCTTAAAACAAAAGCATTATTACTAGCACTACCAACATTGTTCTTTCTTCCATTTATTAAAATCATTGTTTCTTCGGTTCTGAGGGGTAGGAGTGTGTCTTTTGTTTTATTTGCAATATTGGAGAACAAACCATTATCCCAGTTTGTGCCCTTGTTTTCAATATAATACCCAATAAAGTCAATAGGAATTTTTTGATTAGGGTCATTTGTTCCTTTAAAATAAGGGCTAGTTGCAGATATGCTGAGATTCCAGTTTCCGGTTGATTCAATGCTAAAATTTACATCATCTGGATTTTTAGTGATTTGATAAAGATTGTCGTTAATTTCTTTAATACCAAATTCAATATTAGCCTCTGGGTCTATATTTAATATTAAGATTGATTCAAGTCTTGCCTCTACGCTTGTTTCCATATCAATTGTTTGAGCACTTGGGATAAGCCACATTAATACAATTATGGAAATTAATGATGTTTTTAGATAGTTTATCATAGCCTCAAATGTACTTATTCTTTCTGAATTAAATAAAAAAAGGGGAACAGAAATATTCTGCTCCCCTTCCAACTTTTCCAATTACTAAATTAATAAAACCAGCTATGGTAATGCTGTTAATGTTAAGTTTACGGTAGTTGTAAATGAACCAAGATTAGCAATGGTTCCATCTGCTAATTGGTCGAACATGCTTGCTGTGTTCATACTTCCATTCATCGTGCCCATTGTCCAATTTAAATTAAATGCATTGTCGGTTGCATCACCACCGTTGCCTGTTCCGTTGTCTATGAGCATTTGATCTGCAGCTGTTATACCCATTGCAGTTCCCAGTGAGGTGTATGCACAAGTAACATCAGCGCCAATGGTGTGGCCTCCTGTTGCTTCGCACCATACTCCTAAATTATCAATGGGAATAATTGCTGATGCTCCGTCTGTAAAGTCTGCAGCATTAATTTCCAATGTCCAGTCGGCTGTTGATTCCATTGTTACTGTCGAGGTGCCAACAGCATCAATACCAAGGTTGTAGAGTCCAGGGCTGTCAAATGTTGCTGTTTGGGTTTGTCCTGATGTTACATTAAGGTTTAGTACTGAAGATAATATAGCTGTAAAAGCAACTGTTTCCTGATCTTGTGCTTTTATGTCAACTGTTTGAAATAGAAAAAGTAGACTTAAAATAATAGTTAGTTTTTTCATGGCTTTAGTTTTTAATTATTATTAATAAATTTTGATTCTAGTTAAATAAATAATTACTGTAAAAGTATATGAAAAAATAATAAAGTAAATGGGGTAATTGCCTAAATTAGGGTTCAGAATGCCTGATTTTTCAGGTTCAAAAATACTGACAGATTTTAATCTAAGGAGATTATTCCTTTTTTTAATGCATATTTTATCATGTCAACAGTTGTTTTCAGGTTTAATTTTTCAAGAATATGTTGTTTATGAGTGCCAACTGTTTTAACACTAACAAAAATTTGTTCTGATATTTCTCGTGTTGACTTACCTTCACAAAAAAGTTTTAGAACTTCTAGCTCACGATTAGTAAGCTCTTCATTTTTATTCTCAATATTGGTTCCTTTGTCTAGGTAGTCGTCAATTAGTTTCTCTGTTATTTCATCGCTAAGGTATTTCTTGCCATCGTATACCATTTTAATTGCAGTAATTAATTGATGGTACGTGCAGTTTTTAAATAAATATCCATTTGCACCAGCTTCAAGCATACCTTTTATATAGTGCTTGTCGGAATGCATTGAAAGTGCAATAATTTTTATGTGTGGGAGTTGTTTTTTTATTAGTACTGTAGCTTCAATTCCTGTTAATATTGGCATTCCAATATCCATTATCACTACGTCAGGGTTATAAATAACAGCTTTTTCATATGCATCTTTTCCGTTTTCTGCATTAGCAATAATTTCTATCTCCGGAGAGTCAGATAATAGGTTTATTAGCCCTTCTCTAAACAATTGATGATCATCAGCTATTAAAATTTTTATACTCATTATTATATGTGTTATACAGGAATTATTATTGTTGCTTGAGTACCAGATTCGTAATTTGATTTTAACTCTAAACTTCCGTTTATGGAATCAAGCCGTTCGTGTATGCTAAATATTCCATAACTACCCGGTTTACTTAGTTTTACCTCTTCTGAGAAGTCGAAGCCTTTACCATTATCAGCGATGGTAATATAGTATTTTTTTCTGACTTTGGATATTTCTACACTTACTTCACTTGCGTTAGCATGTTTAATAACATTTAATAATAATTCGCATACAATACGATAAATTAAAATACGCCGATTAGTATCAATATTTATTGTTTTTGTGTCACTTTGAAAATTTGCTATTATATTTGATTTTTGATGAACTTGCTCCAATTTCCACTTTATGGCTTCTATTAATCCTAATTCATATAGTATTGGAGGACTTAGGTCGTAGGTTAGTAACCTGGAATCAGTTATAGCGCTATCAATTAGAGCTGATGTTTCTTTGATTGTTTTTTTTACTTTAGCTGATAACTCATTATTTAAAATTGAAGTTAGTTTAATGTGTGCTATCGATAGTGTTTGTCCTATTCCATCATGTAGATATCCTGCAATTACTTTTCTCTCTTTTTCTTCGGTAACAATTAGTTCTGAGTTTAGTTTTTTTAGTTTTTTTTGATATTTCTTTATCTGATTCAGGTTTTTGGTGTGAGTCTTATCAGCCTTTTGCAATTTTAATATGCTTATTTCCATATTATTATTTTGTTTGCGCAATAGGTCTTCAGCATTTTTGATACGAAGCATTACTTTAGTAAGTGCTACAAGCTCAGCCATATGGTATGGTTTGGTTATAAAGGCATCTGCACCGGCATTTAGTCCTTTTATTCTAACCTGCGCATCATCACCATAAGCCGAAACCATTAATATTGGAATATTTCTTGTTAATTGGTCTTCTTTAAGAGCCGAACAAACATCATATCCATCCATTTTGGGCATATATATATCTAACAATATTGTATCTGGTAATTCTTTTTTAGCAATTTCAATTCCTTTTTTACCAGAGTCAGCCAATAGTATAGTATATCCAGATAGTTTTTTATTTAGTATTGATTTTATCAATATTAAATTGTTATAAACATCATCAATGGCTAATATTTTCTTCATAATATAATTAGAACGATGGTGTAAGAGTTAGAATAATATTTACTGTATAAGTATCTGATGCGATCATTTGTTGCAATAAACTCTGGTTATTCATATTTCCTCGTTGAGTTCCCATCTCCCAATTTAGCGTAAAAGCATTTTTTATTCCATACCCTTTATTAGTTCCTGAACCTTTTGTTAGTATGATAGCATCATTACTTTGCAGTGCTATTGGAGCTGATTTTGCATAATTTATTATGTTTGAACCATCATCTAAGTTTGTCCCGGTTGAGATAATTACAACACCAACGTTGTTCAGCTCCATTTGATTTGCAGGATTGTTCTCACCATAAAAAATAGTTTGGTCAGAGCTAAATTGTAGTTGCCAATCCATAACTGCTCCTATTCTGATAAAGGTTGATTGCCCTCCATTTAATATTCCATTTTCATATTCTGACATGTCGTCAAAAATAAAATTAATACTATGACCTGATATAATATTTATTATTAAAGATGGATTTGGAGGAGGGATGTCTTGCGATATTACCCTATGAGCTATTGAGAAAAATAGCAAAAGGATAAGGATGAGTTTTAGTTTCATTTGCTTGTTTTTTAGTTGTCATTGATAATTATTTAATCTTTCTAACTAACTTATTATCTTTGTATTCTGCTTGTTCAATCAATTTTCCTGAGCTGTCATATGCAGTAAGTATTCCATCTAGCATACCATCTATATAATATAAATCAAGTTTAACAATTCCATTATCATAGTAATGTACCCAATGTCCAGTATTTTTATTATTGTTATAGTTACCTTTCATTTTTCTTTTACCATTTTCATAATAAAACTCCCACTTTCCATTTGCATTACCAGAAATAAAATGCCCACTTTGTTTTAGTTTCCCATTTGGGTGATATACTTTCCATATTCCTTCTGCTAGCCCATTATTATATACTCCTATCATATATGTTACAGAATCATTAAAATAGGAAACCCATTTGCCTTCCCTTGTTCCATTATGATATTTGCCACTTTCGTAGATGCTTCCAGTATTATAATATTGTTGCCATACACCTTCAATTTTTCCATTAATGTAGTTGCCATTAATCATAATTTTTCCATCATCAAAATATACTGTATACTGGCCATCAATATTGTATGCATTGTATGAGTATTCTTTTTCAATTTGACCATTTTCATAATATGAGTTGTATTTTCCATAAAATTGTTGATCAAATATTTCGCCTTTTTCTTTAAGTTTCCCAGAAAAATAATATTTTTCATACAAGCCATGTTTAATACTATCAACAAAATTTATTCGATAGCTCAAATCTCCATTAACATTATATCCGGTTGTTAGCCCATTAAGTTTGTTGTTTTTGTATACTCGGGTTTCTTTTATTTGGCTGTTATCAAAGTATAATGTTGCTAACCCTACTACAGTATCATTTTCGTAATTTAATATTAGTTTAGGATTTCCATTATCATAGTAGTTGATAATTTCTCCATTTTTTTTACCCTCCAAGTAATTAGATTTTCTTTTGATACCACCATTTGGATACCATGTTGTCCATTCACCACTCATTAGACCATTTTTGTAACTGCCTAGTTGCCATATATTTCCGGTCACATAATAATACCGAGCCGTATCTTCATATATTGTATCTTTTCCACTAGTTGTGAATTTTAATATTGATTTTATTTTATCGTTAAAGGTATGGTAAGTAGTATCGGTTAACAAGTTCGACTGACCCGTTAATGTAATTGAGAAAATAAGAATTGAGAGCAGGGAGACAAAACTATGTCTTTTCATATATCTTTTTACTTGACTTCTATGTCAAGCTGAATACCTTCTAGTTCGTCGTTATAACCAAAGTCGAGAATAGCAGCAATTGAATATTTTCCTTTTTCAAGGGGCTCATTCGTGGTAAATTCTACATTCTTGTTAGACTCAGGTAACAACGAAAACTCTATGGGATTTGATGTAAACTCTTCAGCTGTTTCAAGATTTGAGATTGTAAAGTACACTTTGCAATTAAGAATCTTGTCACCTAAATTAATGGCTTGAGACTTATATGTTCTATTACCATCATCATTAATAGTTTCGGTTAAACCATCAATGGTGCCCTTGTACAAAGTATTACCATCAGGCGATTGATATATTGGAACTGCAATTCTAACAGCAACCTGTAAACCCATTTGTACATCTTTATCAATTGCTTTTGCCCCAACTTTCTCAACTGCTGACTCTACAAAAATAACAGCCCACTTTGTGGAAGAGTTATCATTTGGAACCAACATTGTAACGTTTACCCTTACCGACTCATTTGGTTGTAATGAAACAAGAGAGGGGGAAACTGTTATCCAGTCGGCACATGAGCGTCCTGTAGTTCCCGGACTGAAATATTTAACATCTCCCTGCTCGTCTGTTAGCCAGTCAGCCAGATTGAAAATAAAGGATTGCTCTGTTTTTGCTTTGTTTCGCACATAAATTTGCTGTGTTTGCGATGAGCCTGGGTTTGTATTAAACATCAAAGTCCCTGGAGAAACTTCAAGCTCTTGTGCGTTCATATTAATACTAAAAAGAGTTATTAGTACTATGGCAAACATTGTTTTTAAAGTAGTGGATGTCTTCATTTGCTTTATTTTTTCCTTACAAATGTAATATATTTAATTTAAAATGAGTGATTAACATAAATTTATTTCTAAATACTAGTTTGTTATTCTAACTTTAGAATTTGAAATGTGCTCGTCAGTTATAACACTAACAATATAATATCCATCAGGTATTTGTAAATCAATACTTGTCATAATATTATCTGTAAGACTATAAGTTGCAACTTTTTGGCCAAGTAAATTGAAAATATTAACCTTTCCTTTATAAATAGTAGATGTATTACGTATTATTCTAATTGTATTATTATATGAGCTTACACTAAAATAATTTTCAGGCTTAATATTATTAATAATGTCTATGGATGGATTAAAATAAACAATAAATCGTTCCTTATTGTTTGATACCTTATGAAAGAATCTGTATTCATTTTCAGTCCTTAGATTAATTATTTTCTGTTCTCTTATGTCTTTTAAATAAATTGTCTCAAAAGGAACTATTGTTGATAAGTCATCAATGTAAATACTGTAATTGCCTGATGTGTTGCTTGAGAAATTCATGTTAACTCCTAAGTTGTTGGTGATTTCGGGAAGTGAATTAATTGCTAGAAAATTATTTTTTGTAACAGTATATATTTGTGGTACACTATCATTACCGCTAAATAGCTTAGAAGCATCTTTATTAGCGTCAAATTCATACGTTGCATCAGGGATAAATCTTATCATTGTTTCGTCTACATATCCATTGCCTGATACTTTTAACCTTAATTCCTGGGAAGTATTGGTTGAGTTTTTATAATAATCAGGAGTTGATACCATTACTCCAACTCGGGAAGCATTGCCAATTGTTATACTTCCGTTTTGTACGGATTGAACCCAAAATCCCTGATTTGACGGAATATATTGCGTACCTCCATTTATTCCGGTTGGTGTACTGCCTCCTAAAAATATTGTGTAATTATTATTAACGGGACTCCAAATATATTTGGCATCATTAATGTCTGATTTATCCCAGCCCGATTCCATAAGCCAATCAACTGGGGAAGGGTAGGGGTTCCCAATTAGATTCCAGCCTTTGCGATTTTCAACTTCTCCATTTGATACATCCGTTCGAGTTAATGAAATGCTGTAATTACCTGTATTTAATGATTCGCCACTAGTTGCTTCATATGTAGCTGTGATGGAAGATGGTAAATAGATATCATAGCCCTTCATAACGGATAATGCACCATTGTACCAAATCCACCCAAAGTTCCAGTCATTAAGTATTATGGTTTCATCGTAGTAAAAAATAAGGTCGGTGCCTGTAAATACATTTGTGGATGAATTGTTGAGAGGTGCCGATGTATTGTGCCATCCATCCGCAGTTAAATATCGCTCAACTGTTTTAGTGCCAGTAATTGTACAATTACCAGTTGTATTCTGGTCGGCAAGATGCCCCGATCCATCAGCATCAGATTTTATATATAGATTAGTGCCAACATATAGGCTTGTTCCATTTTTTATTGTAATTGAACTATTTGGACTTATAACAAGCTGTGCATTAGATATATTATAAAAATATAGTATTGATAAAGAATAAATTATTATATGTTTGATTGCTTTTGTCATTAAATCTATTTTGTAAAGAATACTTGTTTCTTGATAGACTATTATTGAACTTAATTATTGATTATTTATCTTTTTTGGCATATCAATACTAACTATTTCTATTGTTTTAACCTTAGGTTCTTTTTGAGATTTAGCATCTTCATCTACTTGATAAAAAATGCTTTTGTTTTCTGGTTGATTATATAGTTCTGGGGCTATATACTTGTTTTTTTCCAAGCCCGTCTTATCAACAACAACCTCTCTGGCATTGGGTGTTAGTTTCATGTATGGATCATTTCGTTCTGCATAAACAACCCATGATATTTTTTGTCCAGTTTCCCCCCGGAAATTGTAAATTTACCATCTTCATTTATCTCATCTTTGATATGGATATTGGGTGCTGCTTTGCCTATTGCTGTGAGTATGTATGAAAAATTTATATTTATACTCCAGAAATAATTGGGCAGAATAATTATTGCTTCACCTTCTTCACCTAGTATTACATTTCCTCTGTACATATTTAGAACTTCGGGGGATTCAATACTATAATGTTTTAGAATCTTATTTTCTGGATCTAGTGGATGGTCGATAACAAATGACTTGGTACCTGAGGCTCCAAAATTTCCACTAGAGAAAACACCATAACCCCCTACCATAGATTTTCCGTAAACACCATAACCCCCTGAGCTGGTTGACCATCCGGCAACTCCTGTAAGACTTCCTGTAAAAGCACCTCCACTACCATTTGCCATTAAATAATAGGATCCATTATTTCCAATTCCAATTACGCCAGTTCCGTTGGACGAAGTTGTTGAATACGAAAAGGAGCCATGATATCCTGTAAAAGCACCGCCACTTCCACTGGAATTTGTATGGTAAGTACTTTGGTTGTTGCCAACACCTATAATGCCAACGCCTGAAGAGCTATTTGTAGCTTTTCCATAAGCACCATGGTATCCTGTAAATGCACCTCCTGCACCTTCTGTAATAATTGAAATACTACTAGAATTATTTCCTCCTGCAATTATACCAATACCATTTG
>Ga0164318_10006952_pt1 | contig 10970 bp, 12 predicted proteins | sample GuaBasSedimGuay9_FD_113734 | JGI IMG/M metagenome (GOLD analysis project Ga0164318, IMG submission 113734) | Subseafloor sediment microbial communities from Guaymas Basin, Gulf of California, Mexico - Guay9, Core 4571-4, 0-3 cm | ecosystem: Environmental > Aquatic > Marine > Hydrothermal vents...
ACGAGAAAATGCCATCAGCAATTAGGGGTTAAAGAATGTCTCTCGAAAAATGTAAAGAAGAGCTGAAAAAAGTATTGGATCAGTACAGCCATGACCGTGAAGCTCTTCTACCATGCCTTCACGTAGCTCAAGAACAATGTGGGTGTCTGACGGAAGATATCATCTCATTCTTGGCCAAAGAGTTAAATTTGCCCAGAGTAGAAGTCTACAGCACGGCCAGTTTTTATTCCATGTTTAGCTTTGAGAAAAGGGGAAAACATGTCATTCGTGTCTGCACCTCCTTGCCCTGCTATTTGAAGGGCTCGGAAAAAATTTTGAAAACATTGAACGAGGAGCTAAATGTGACAGTTGGCCATACAACTTCCGACAGGGTATTTACCTTAGAGGCCGTTTCCTGCATAGGAGCCTGTGACAAGGCGCCTGCTATGATGATCGATGAAAAACTCTACGGAAACTTGACCCCTGAGAAAGTGAGGGAGATAATTTCCAAATATAAAGGAGGAAGAGACGCGTGAAAATACTCCTGAAACACGTCGAAACGGAAGGGTATTCACCAAACCTTCAGAGCTATCTCACGGAAGGTGGCTATAGTGCACTAAAACGAGCATTGAAGATGAAACCCGAGGAAATTATATCTGAGGTCAAGCTTTCTAAACTCGTCGGCAGAGGGGGAGCTGCATTTCCCACTGGGCTGAAATGGGAATTTACGCGCAAAGCAAAAGAATCTCCCAAATATGTCGTATGTAATGCGGACGAAGGCGAGCCAGGAACGTTCAAAGATAGAATCATCCTAGAAAAGGACCCTCACCTAATTTTAGAAGGAATGGTCATCTGCGGATTTGCTATCGGCGCCGAACAGGGTTTCATCTACATCCGAGGGGAATATTTCGAGGCTTACAAAATTTTAAAAAATGCGATAGAAGAAGCAGAAAAAAATAATTATCTGGGGAAAAACATCCTTGGTTCTAATTTTTCATTTAAAATCAATCTTTACAGGGGTGCTGGCGCCTATGTTTGTGGGGAAGAAACCGCGCTTTTAGATTCGTTGGAAGGAAAAAAAGGACAATCACGTGTAAAGCCCCCCTTTCCTACTTTTGTCGGGCTTAAAAACAAGCCAACAGTTTTAAACAATGTGGAAACATTTGCAAACATTCCGGAAATCATTTTGAACGGTGGAGAATGGTTTTCTAAAATCGGTTCCCCTCTTTCCCCAGGGACAAAGTTGTACTGTCTTTCAGGAGATATCAACAAGCCGGGAGTATACGAACTTCCAACAAACATTACACTCAAAGAATTGTTAGAAAAATATGGCGGAGGAGTGCAGGGGAAACTCAAAGCTGTTTTGCCCGGTGGAGTTTCCGGTGCCATACTGACTACCGAGAACCTCGATGTGGTGATGGATTATCCCAGTGTACAAAAAGCTGGTGGCATGCTGGGTTCGGGAGCCGTGATCGTGATAAACGAAAGCCACTGCATGGTGGATCTGGCCGAGAAATGTGCAGAGTTTTTCGAATATGAATCATGCGGGAAATGCGCCCCGTGTCGGGAGGGTACCAAACGGGCGAGGGAAATTCTGCTAAACATCGCTCAAGGAAGGGGTGAACTAAGCGATTTGAAACTTTTAAAGGAATTACGGGAAGTGATGTACGATACATCGCGCTGTGGATTGGGACAGGCGGCGCTTAATCTAACTGTCTCCGCTGTGGAGAAATTCCCGGATGAATTTGAGGAACACATCTCAAAAAAGAAATGTAAATTGAACATTTGCCCAGTGGGGGACGTGCGATGACAGACATGGTCAATTTAATCATCGATGGTCAAAAAGTACGGGTGCCTGCGGGAACCACGGTTTTTGAAGCAGCTCGGAAGATAAACGTCAACATTCCCCACCTTTGTTATCATGAGAATTTGTCCATTTATGGTGCCTGTAGGATATGCGTGGTGGAGATAAAAGGCAGACCTAGGCTAGAGCCCTCGTGTGCTACACTCGTGGAAGAAGGGATGGAAGTGAAAACCAACACAGCCAGAATAAGGAAAGCACGCAGAATGATCGTGGAACTACTTTTGGCCAATCACCCCGAGGATTGCTTCACCTGTGAAAGAAATCAAATTTGTGAACTGAGAAAATTAGCTTACGATCTGGGGATAAGGAGTCTTAGATTTGAAAAAGGAAGGAAATATGATTACGAGCAGGACTTTTCTTCTCCGGCATTGGTGAGAGATCCCAACAAATGTATTCAGTGTAGTAGATGCATCAGAGTATGTGCCGAAATTCAGTCAGTGGGGGCGATCGACTTCGTTAATAGAGGCGCAAGGACTCAAGTTTTGACTTTCTTCAATAAGGGTCTAAACAATGTTGAATGTACTGGATGCGGCCAGTGCATCCTCGCTTGCCCCACAGGCGCATTGAGACCACAATTCGCGGTAGATGAAATATGGGACGCGATTTCTGACCCCAAAAAGTTTGTAGTGGTCCAGACAGCGCCCGCGGTAAGAGCAGCTATTGGGGAAGAGTTTGGCATGCCGCCAGGAAGTTTGGTTACTGGAAAAATGGCCGCTGCACTGAGAAGACTGGGTTTTGACAGAGTTTTCGACACTCAGTTTGGTGCGGACTTGACAATCATGGAGGAGGCTCACGAATTAATAGAAAGGATAAAAAGCGGCGGCAAACTCCCCATGATCACCTCCTGTTCTCCAGGATGGATTAAATTCATCGAACATTTTTTCCCCGACTGCTTGGAACACCTGTCCAGCTGTAAATCCCCGCAACAGATGTTCGGCGCCATTGCCAAGACTTATTACGCCGAAAAACTAGGCATCGACCCTCGAAATATGTGCGTTGTTTCTGTCATGCCCTGCACTGCAAAAAAATTTGAGGCAAAAAGGCCCGAGATGTGTAGCGCGTTTGAGTATTGGAAAGAAAGACTGAATCTAAAAGAGGAGGACAGGTTCCCCGATGTGGATATTGTGGTGACAACAAGGGGTCTGGCAAGAATGATCAAGGAAGCGGGGATCGATTTTGTTAATTTGCCAGATGAGGATTTCGATGAGCCTCTGGGAGTCTCCACGGGTGCAGCGGTAATTTTCGGCGCCACTGGAGGGGTGATGGAGGCTGCGCTCAGAACTGCATACGAAGTCGTCACCGGAAAAATTTTGGAAAAAATTGAGTTTCATAGTGTGAGAGGGATGGAAGCGATAAAGGAGGCCGAGGTGGAGCTAAACGGTCTCGAATTAAAAGTGGCTGTTGCCCACGGCCTATCGAACGCCAAGGTTTTACTAGAACGGGTCCAAAATGGAGAATCGCCGTATCACTTCATTGAGGTAATGGCCTGTCCCGGAGGGTGTCTGGGTGGAGGAGGACAGCCTATACCTACGAACTTAGAAATAAGAAAGAAAAGAGCAGAGGCCATATACTTGGAGGATATGGCCAAACCCATACGAAAATCCCACGAGAATCCAGCAATAAACCGGCTGTATACGGAATTTTTGGACAAACCTCTGAGCGAAAAGGCACACCATCTTTTACATACAACTTATGTTAGGAGAAGTAGATACTAAACCGTGAAGCAAGATGAGTACTCAATTAGTTTCCAGCCCATCCGTTATCGAATGGGCGAATAACGTGATCGAAAAGGACGAGATCACGCGTTATCTGGATGCTGGAAAGGATTTCATTGATGATGAAAAGATAAAAAAACTTCTCCACCAAAATAAACATCCCACGCCCCACAAAGTGAGGCATATCATTGAAAAATCCCTTTGCATAGAGAGACTTGAGCCCGAGGAAACTGCGACTCTTCTAAACGTGAAAGACAGGGAGCTTTGGGATGAGATGTTCCAAGCGGCGGGGGAGGTGAAGAGAAGGGTTTATGATAACCGCATTGTGACCTTCGCTCCCCTCTATTGCAGCAATCTTTGTGTGAATAACTGCCTCTACTGTGGTTTTAGAAAAGAAAACACCCTCGTGAAGAGAAGAAGGTTAACCTTGGAAGAAGTAAGAAGAGAAACCGAAGCGCTCATATCATCCGGACACAAGCGTCTCATCGCGGTTTATGGAGAACATCCTTTATCTGATGTGAACTACATCACCGATACTTTAAGAACGATTTATGAAACAAAGGTTGGGAACGGTGAGATCAGAAGAGTTAATGTGAATGCTCCGCCAATGTCCATTGAAAAACTTAAAATTTTGAAAGAAGTGGGAATAGGGACGTTTCAGGTATTCCAAGAGACATATCACCATCAAACCTACAAGAGGGTTCACCCTAGCAGCATAAAATCAAATTACAGATGGAGACTTTATGCCCTCCACAGGGCGATGGAAGCGGGTATAGACGACGTTGGGATTGGTGCCCTGTTTGGACTCTATGATTGGAGATTTGAAGTCATGGGGCTTTTGTACCATACCATGAGCTTAGAAGATCACTTTGGAGTAGGCCCGCACACGATTTCTTTTCCACGCCTAGAACCAGCGGCGAACACGCCTTTCATTCAAGAGTCGAAATACAAAGTTTCCGACGAAGATTTCAAAAAACTCATCGTTGTGATAAGGCTTTCTGTTCCATACACTGGCATGATTCTCACTGCCAGAGAGCCTGCTCACATTAGAAAGGAAGTTATCCCTTTAGGAGTAACTCAAACGGATGCCTCTACAAGAATTGGCATTGGGGCTTACAGCGTCAGATATCCCAAACAAGAAGCGGAAAAGCAGCAGTTCCTTTTAGGAGACACCAGAAGCTTGGACGAAGTAATAAAGGAGCTTGCCCTAGCTGGATACATTACTTCATTTTGTACAGCTGGATACAGATGCGGAAGAACCGGAAAGTGTATCATGGACATGTTGAAAAAGGGTAAAGAAAGATGGTTTTGCAAACTCAACGCAGTCTTGACTTTTAGGGAGTGGCTCGATGACTTTGCATCCGAAGAAACAAAAGAAGTGGGAGAAATGATCATACAGAAAGAGATAAAGGAAATAAAAGAAAAATTGCCCAAAATCTATCCAAAATTCATGGAGTATTACAGGAGGATTGAAAATGGAGAAAGGGACCTGTTTTTCTAGCATAGAAATCAAAAAACTTACGGACCTAGCGAAACTCATAAAGAAAAAGTATGGTGTCAATGTATGGTTTGTTGAAATTTTAGGGAGGAGATGGTCGTACATTGCTGGGCAAAGGGTAGAAGACTCGTCCATTTTTTCTCCTGAGTGTGTTTCCATAAGTGAAAGATTTGGAGTGGTGTCTGACCACTGGAAACAAGTACCCCCGAAAATTAGGGAACAGATTAAGTCCCTGTTAGATGACATGGCAAGAGAATATGAACAGAAATAAGATCCTTTATTATCTCAAAGAGCCCTCGAAAACCGAGGAACTTCTCCATAAAGCTAACGAAATAAGGAAAAGATATTGCGGAGATGAGGTGCACATTCGAGGGATAATCGAGTTCTCCAATCATTGCTCCAGGAACTGTCTTTACTGTGGGTTGAGAAAAGACAACCGAATGGTGAAGAGATATCGCATGAAGGAAGATGAAATAGTAAAGCTCGCATTGCACATAGCATCGCTTGGCGTGAAGACGATTGTCCTCCAATCCGGTGACGACTTTTACTACGATCGTCACAAACTTTGCAGAATACTCTCAGCTATAAAAAAAGATGCCAACGTTGCCATTACTCTATGTATCGGAGAACGACCGCTAGGGGACTATGAAGCCTTTAAAGATGCTGGAGCTGACCGGTACTTACTAAAACACGAAACGGCTACCTCTGAGCTTTACTCACGGCTTCATCCGGGACAAACTCTGAAAAGAAGACTGAAAATTTTAAGATATCTTAAAAAATTGGATTATCAAGTTGGAGCGGGTAACATCGTTGGTTTACCCGGGCAAAATCTGAATGATTTGGCTGAAGATATCTTGCTACTAAAAAAGTTAGACGTGGACATGGCTGGAATTGGTCCATTTATCCCTCAAAAAGATACTCCCCTAGGAAATTTTCCCGCCGGAAATTTGGATCTGACTCTGAGAGTCTTGGCGCTTACTAGGATAGTCACCAAGAATACCCATTTGCCAGCCACAACTGCACTGGCAACCTTAGATAAAAAGAGAGGACAATTATTAGGTTTTAACGCCGGGTGCAACGTCATCATGCCGGATTTTACTCCTGAACATTATAGAAAGAGCTATGCCATTTATGACAACAAACCAAGAATCGGCTTAGAACGGGCTAAAGAAGTAATCCTTAATGCGGGAAGGAAGATTTCTCAGAACAGGGGGGACTCGCTAAAATGCAGGTAGCACCCAAAGGCCTACGCCTTCATATAGCAATTTTTGGTAGAAGAAACGTGGGGAAGTCCTCCATTCTCAACGCGCTAACTCGCCAAAATGTTTCAATCGTTTCGGATACTCCGGGCACCACTACTGACCCTGTTGAAAAGGCGATGGAGCTGTTGCCGATCGGCCCGGTTCTTTTCATCGATACCGCGGGATTGGACGATATGGGCGCACTGGGCGAACTAAGGGTCAAAAAAACCTATAAGGTCTTTGAACGCGCTGACATCATTATTTTAGTCACCGAAGCGAACAAGTGGGGAGAATACGAAGAAAAAATCATGGAAGAATCTAAAAAGAGAGATATCCCGCTTTTAGTTGTACTTAACAAAATAGATCTTTTTTCTCCCAACGGGGAAGTAAAAAAAAGGTTAGAGGAAGGAAAAATCCCTCATGTCGAAACTTGTGCTCTATCTTCAAGCTGGGAAACTACGGCTAAGATAAAAAATGAACTCATTAAGTTACTGCCCCCCGATTGGATAACTCCTCCTCCACTCATCGCAGATTTAATTGAACCCAGCGACCTAGTCGTGTTGGTCATTCCAATCGACAAAGAGGCTCCTAAAGGAAGAATTATCTTGCCCCAACAACAAACCTTGAGAGAAATACTGGATAAAAGAGCCTCTGCTTTGGTGACTAACGAAAAGGAGCTGGCCAATGTTATCAACGATCTGAACCGAAGACCAGCGATCGTGGTTACCGATTCCCAAGCTTTTAAAGAAGTTTTTGCATCCGTGCCTCCGGATATTCCCGTGACCAGCTTTTCCATCCTTTTTGCCCGTTCAAAAGGAGATCTGAAAGAACTGATTAGCGGTGCGAAGAAAATAGCTGACCTAAAGCCAGGGGATAAAGTCCTAATTGCCGAAGCTTGTACTCATCATCCGATAGGAGACGATATCGGGCGAGTAAAAATTCCTACGTGGATCAATCAAAAAGTGAACGGGCAAATCAATTTTGATGTGTACTCTGGGCATGATTTTCCCTCCAACTTAAAACAGTATAAGCTAATCATCCATTGCGGTGCATGCATGCTTAACCGCAAGGAAACCCTAAGTAGAATTTACAGAGCAAGAAGCGAGGGGGTTCCCATAACCAACTATGGAATTACTATAGCATATCTTCATGGGAAACTCGAAAGAGCCTTGGAGCCTTTTCACCTAAACGAACCGGCTAAATCAGCTCGAGAGCTAGAAAGCAAAGAACCATAACGACTAACCTATCGGACCAACCGCCGATAAAATAAGTCTTCTGAAGAGCTAATCGGGAGAATTATTCTAACTTGTAGACAAGATCTCCCTCACGCACGCGGTCTTTTACTTTCAGTCCAATCGATTGTCCAGCTCCGGCTTTCTCCACGTTTTTATGTTCTATCTGCATTGAGTCTATCGTTTGCTGTATGTTCGTGGTCGCGCCCTCGATAGAGATCCTGTCTCCAACTTTAAGTTCATCACTGAGTTCCACAACTCCCACCCCTATTTTCGTGAAGTAGTGGGAGATCTTACCAACCAGTTTTTTTCCACCTGGTGTTTGTTCCATGTTCACCACCAATTAACCATTGAAAACATCCATTTTAGACCTTTCGCTTTACTCCTTGGAATGACACAAAAATCCAGCATGACGATAAGAGAATTTTTCAAATCAAGCCTCATATGCAAAAGGCAAATGCTCATCAATTTCTTATTCATCAAATTGATGATTGTACGAAAATAGGTGATGAAAACACGTCACATTGATGCAAAAATTTTTAACTATAGAAAAAAGAGGAAAATAGGTTTGAACATGCGCGAAACTCCATACTTCAAAGAAAAACTGAAAACGATAGAGGTCAGGGATAAAAGTATCTCACAACTCCTCGATGAGATGGCAAAAACTGGTTTTCAAGGCAGAAAACTCGGTGAAGTTGTGGACGTCTGGGAGGATATGATAAAAGAAGATGACCTGGTCATCATCATGGGCTATTCCGGTTCAATGAGTACCACTGGGATGTGGAAGATAGTTTGCTGGCTGATCGAAAATCGGTACATCGACATACTCGTCTCCACTGGAGCGAACATTTCGGAGGACATCTTAGATGCGATGGGTGCAGGATATTGGAAGGGTCATTACTTGGTGGACGATGCTGATCTACTCAAACACAAAATTGATCGCTTCTATGACGTTTACGCCGACGAACTCGAATATCGAAAAATGGAAAATCTTATTGAAAAATTTATCCTCGAATTGGACGAAAATGAGATCTACTCCACTCGAGAGTTCCTCCACAGGTTTGGAAAGTGGCTTGACGAGCGCAAGTTAAATTGTATTCTATCAACCGCCTACAGGCACAAGGTACCAGTCTACTGCCCGGCTTTGGTCGACAGCGGTTATGGTGTCGCAGCGTTAACCGCTGGAGTCAAAGGGAAGAATATCAAGGTGGACATGATGGAGGACTTTCGTGAACTCACGAGGGTGGTCGATGAAGTCGGCAGATCTGGAGTGGTGTACATTGGCGGAGGAGTGCCGAAAGACTTTGCACAACTGGCCACCGTATGCAGAGACCTGCTTCGGGGAGGGGAGGTTCCCTATCCCCACGACTACGCCATCCAGATAACCACGGACTCCCCCCAGTGGGGTGGACTCAGCGGATGTACTCTAGAAGAAGCGATCAGCTGGGGAAAGACCTCGGCCACCGGAAAAAACGTCACATGTTATTGTGACGCGACGATCGCCCTTCCACTGGTAGCCCACGCTCTGAACGAGAGGATAAAATCCAAGAGAAAATACCCGGATCTTTCCCGGATATTCGAAAAATAAATAACAGCTGTTCTTGATTTCGGAACGTAGGGACAAATGATGAAAACCAAAAAATTCCTCGGACCGCCAGTTAGGGATATCTCGCTGCGGAGAGGGATGAGCCTAGACGAATTGGTGCGTCAAATGGAAGAAGGAGGAGGCTTCGTCGCAAAAAAAGTCGGGGTCTCCGTGGATATATTGGAACGCATGGAGCGAGATGAAAAATGCATCAAATTTCTATCGTTTCCGGCGTGTATCGTCGCCACGGGTTGTAGGGGAATCATCCGAGATATGGTGAAAAAAAAGCTCGTGGATGTCATCCTGACCACCTGTGGCACCTTGGATCACGACCTAGCGCGTGCGTGGAAAAATTATTATCACGGGAGTTTCGAAATGGATGATGCCAAGCTCCACCGCGAGGGCATAAACAGGATAGGCAACGTGCTGGCACCTAACGAGAGTTATGGTCTGATACTTGAGGAAAAAATGCAGCCCATTCTGAACGAACTGTGGGGAAGAGGGAAATATGAAATCTCATGTAAAGAGCTCATATGGGAATTCGGAAAAAGACTGAACAAAAATTCGATCCTGTATTGGGCCTGGAAGAGAAAGGTCCCCATTTACGTGCCTGGCATCTTTGACGGGGCCTTTGGCTCTCAGCTGTGGCTCTTCTGGCAAGAACATCGCAAATTCAAACTGAACGAATTTCAGGACGAACAGGAGCTGGCGGACGTGGTGTTCGGTGCCGAGCGTACTGGAGCGCTCATAATCGGTGGGGGAATAAGCAAACACCATACGCTATGGTGGAACGCATTCAAGGGTGGCCTCGATTACGCGGTCTATCTCACCACGGCACAGGAGTACGACGGCAGCCTCAGTGGTGCCAGACTACGTGAAGCCGTTTCTTGGGGTAAGGTGAGAGAAGGGGCAAGACACGTAACCGTGGAAGGAGACGCAACGGTGCTGCTCCCGGTGATCGTCTGCGCGTTGATGGAGAGATTATAACGAAGAGCTAAGTTTGAAAAGTTTTCCTTCCTAACAATTGCTGTGGACGTTATGGGATCCCAGATAACGCGTGTGAGTTTGACGTTGCCCAAGGAGTTGCTGGACGAACTTGACCGCTCGCTCAAAGCCCAGAACTACTCGAATCGCTCAGAAGCCATCCGCGATGCCTTGCGGGATTTCCTAGCAAGTTACAAATGGCGCCAAAAACTCAAAGGAGAAATCATCGGTGTTGTGATCCTCGTGTACGAACACGACGTGAGAGGACTGACCGATATCCTGATGGACATCCAACATGCAAGCCGGAGGATAATGGGTACCGTTCAGCACGTCCACATAGACACCAAGAATTGTCTGGAGACGTTCGTCGTGATGGGGATAGCAGAGGAAATTCGTAAACTGGTCGACAGATTGGGGGCACTGCGGGGCGTCAAACAGGCAAAATTGGTGGTCATCAAATGGTGAGGTCTCCGGAGACGAGCTTTATGCATGAGTGGGCCCTAGCCCAAGGGGTGATATCGACCGTGCTCGCCATGGCCAAGGAACGAGAAGCAAGGGAGATCGTCGAAGTGAAGATAGATCGCTTACAGCAGATAGATATCGACATCTTCAGCGCCGCTCTCCGAGAACTTGGAGGTACTCCCTTGGAAAAAGATGAATCCGAGGCCATACATTTTCTCCCTGAGCTGGCCCACACCTTCATCCGCTGTCCACAGTGTGGCGGGCCAGACTTTCACGAAAGGGCGAGGGACGTGGACCAAACACATAAAAATTTCAAAGTAGGAGCACCCGATCCACGTCTGGCCACGATCCACAAACGGTTGAAAAACGTCAAAAGGGTTACAGTGACAAAGGGCGGAGTCGGAAAAAGT
>Ga0164318_10006953_pt1 | contig 10970 bp, 11 predicted proteins | sample GuaBasSedimGuay9_FD_113734 | JGI IMG/M metagenome (GOLD analysis project Ga0164318, IMG submission 113734) | Subseafloor sediment microbial communities from Guaymas Basin, Gulf of California, Mexico - Guay9, Core 4571-4, 0-3 cm | ecosystem: Environmental > Aquatic > Marine > Hydrothermal vents...
GGCTTCAGCCGTCCAAAAGGCTCAAAAGCGGCTAAAGCCGCTACTACGAACCCCCATATCTAGCGCCTTTATTGTTGCCTACCCCAAGATGTGGGCATTCTGAAAATTTGCCAGACTCCAGTTAGGTAATGAGCTGTCAGGTTCATTTGAATCACTGCTATGGGGGAATGACTTGTATGAACCAAACAGTTGCAGAACAGAGGGACTATGATGTCCTCACAGTCGAAGATGCGCGTGATATAGCCACAACCTGGTTGGAGAGTATAGAATTCGACAAAGCTGTAGACTTTGGCTTGCCAGAAGTAGACGACAGATATCACGTGTGGCGTGTTCCACTGGTGAGAAGAGGGCAAAATGGCCGACTAGGTGAAGTGGTCATTGATGCGCGCACCTCTCTGATTTTCGAGGACAAAACGACTTCGAAAGATGTGCTCGAAAAACGTCTGCTGAAGAGAAAAGGGGGCAGGCAAGAGCAAAGACCAAGGAACAGACAATACAAGGTCTCGTCTCTGAGAAATACAATAGCCTGTGGAGACGCTGAGGATATTTTACAACAGTTTCCAGAAGAATCTGTTGATCTCGTATTTACGTCGCCTCCATACTACAACGCGAGACCCGAATACACAGAGTACATTACGTACGAAGAATATCTCTTAAAGATACGTAAGGTGATTCAACTCTGTCATCGGGTACTGAATGAGGGGCGATTCTTTGTAATGAACGTCTCGCCCATCTTGATACGTCGTGCCAGCAGGAGCGAGTCGTCAAAAAGAATAGCCGTGCCATTTGATATGCACAGGTTGTTCATTGAAGAGGGGTTTGATTTTATTGATGACATCATCTGGGAGAAACCTGAAGGGGCAGGGTGGGCAACAGGACGGGGTCGTAGATTTGCCGCTGATAGAAATCCACTTCAATATAAAACGGTTCCTGTCACAGAATACGTTCTTGTCTATCGAAAGCACACCGATCGTTTGATAGATTGGAACATTCGAGCGCATCCCAACCAGAAACTGGTGCAGGCATCGCAAGTACCTGATGCATACGAAACCACAAATATCTGGCGCATCCAACCCGCTTACGACAAAAAGCACCCGGCTATATTCCCCGAAGAGCTTGCGACAAAGGTCATAATGTACTATTCCTTCATAGATGACGTTGTTCTCGACCCATTCGCCGGTATCGGTACTGTTGGACAATCTGCGACAAAACTCGGCCGGCGCTTTGTGTTGGTTGAGATAAACCCAGAATATACACAGGAGATTTGCCGCAGAGCCAAAAGGTGGTTGGGTAAAAAAGAGGCGCAGGACGTTTTTCTCATTGATTGCCCCCCCATTTCTGTTGACGATATGCTTTTGTAAGCTAAATCAGAGGAAGAAATAGCCAATGGAACAGTCAAATTCTCACCAGATCACGAGCCTAGTCGCTCTTATGAGTGACAAAGCCGTAAACTTGCTTGATGCCAGTGGCTCTGAATTGATTAGCAGAATGGGTATAGATACCGTCAGGACGGTGGTATTTGACGTTCTATCAGGTAAAAATCTAAGGGATTCAACCGAGATGCTGACCCGCCGCAGATTGGCAGTTCTAAATGCAGCCATGGTTGCTATGTTTCTTGAGGGAACTCGGGTTCAACCAGACTTTGTCGAGCGGCTCCCAGCCATTGCTGCGAGAATCCTCAAAAGCGGTCGTCTCTCTAAATCCGAGCGGTGGGTCACGCAGTGGGCGTTGGGACTGACAGGCAAAGCAAGCCAGAATGTTCTCCGCGATGATGCCAGTCTGTTAGCAGAGTATCGAGAACGCTATGTTTCAGTGTGTGAGCAGGTCATCCGTGAAAGTGTAGCCGAATTTGGCGATCTCGGTGGTGAAATACACACAAGTGATGAGATTGGTATAACTCTCAGTTGGAAGTTTATGGTTTACTTGCTCAGCGCAGTGGGAGCGCAGACACTGACCATACGTGGATCGGAAAAGTCCATATATGGTAAACTGTTTGAGCGATTAGTCCTCGGTTCACTGTTGCACATTCTAGGCTTTCGCTTTACAGGCTCGGATGGCCCTAGACGGTTTGAGCGCGAGTTTTGGCTGTCATCACATGGAGAAGGAAGAGAAAGTGATGCAACAGTCCTTTGGAGGGCGGGACAGGGGGCCAGGTTCGACATAGGATTCATTGGTCGAGGAAACCCGGAAATCTCATTGGACAAAGTCTCGCGCTTTACCCGTGAGATAGAGTTAGGACGATCTACATGGTATATGGCAACCATTATCGTTGTTGATCGGATAGGACGGGGCAGCAGGATCAAAGATATAGCCCGTGAGATAGACGGCGATATTGTCCAAATGAGTATGGCATACTGGCCCCAAGAGATTGCTCAAATCCTCAACTACAGAATGGGCTTTCAACATCCTTTGACGGATATGCCACGTTCTGAGATCAGCGGTTACTTGAAAGAAGCAATGAAAGACGTTCCATTGATGGACTATTTCCCCTAGCTCTGCGTGCCGGTTCACACCTGGTTTAATTTCCGCCGGAGAGCATTTGACGCTGATGTAGAAGGTAGTTATAATAGCACAGTAACCGTTCACCAGGGAGCAAAAATATGGAATATCCCAGCGTTCAAGGAGAAGCCATCCCTATAGCTAATCTAGCCGAGCAAGTCATAAAGTCTGGCGAACCAATGACCGTGCCACTGCCGGATACAAGGGTAGTGATGCTCCTCATACCCAAAACAGATTACAACCACGTAATCTCTGCCCTCAAACTGAAACACTCCCTGCCCACTCAACCGTCGAAAACGCCGCACCAACTTTTCACCGAAACCGTGCGGCGATTCCAGTTAGTAGTATAGAATAGGTTTGGCGCTCTCTGATTGCTTGGAGGTAGTATTGCATTGGCTAAAAAGAGAAAAAAACGGGCGCCGAGAAATAGAACTATTACGTTGACTGAATCTGAACAGCAGTTTTATTGCTCAAGCCTCATCCAGTTAAGTGGTCCCGTGACGCTGCACGAGATTATTGATCGCACGATTTGTCAAGATGTATTTGAGCTAGTTGACTGGCTACCAGATTATTCGGTCGATCTTTTGTTTGCTGATCCTCCCTACAACCTGTCAAAATCCTTCAATAACCACTCATTTACCCAAATGTCCTTGCTTGAATATGAACAGTGGCTAGAATCCTGGCTGGGAAGGCTTGTCCGAGTTCTGAAGCCTACTGCGTCCATATATATCTGTGGCGATTGGCGTTCTTCAACAGCAATTCACCGAGTAGTCGATAAGCTATTTATCGTTCGCAATCGTATCACTTGGGAAAGAGAGAAAGGAAGAGGAGCAAAAACCAACTGGAAGAACTGCTCGGAAGATATTTGGTTTTGTACAATCTCCAATGATTATACATTCAATGTAGAGGATGTTAAACTCAAGCGACATGTTATTGCCCCTTACACAGATCGCAAGGGGAAACCCAAAGACTGGAATGAATCAGAGAATGGTCGCTTCCGCTTGACTCATCCTTCGAATATCTGGACAGACCTTACTGTGCCGTTCTGGTCAATGCCCGAAAACACAGATCATCCTACGCAGAAACCAGAAAAGATGCTTGCCAAGATTATACTTGCGAGCTCGAATGAGGGTGATATTGTACTTGATCCCTTTTTAGGGTCTGGAACAACCTCGGTCGTTGCAAAGAAGCTAAGGCGTCACTATATCGGGGTCGAAATAGACGAGTTCTATTGTTGTCTTGCAGAACGACGGTTAGAAATGGTTGAAAGGGGTCAAGACATCCAGGGCTACACAGGCGGCGTTTTCTGGGAAAGAAATACTCTGGCAGACCAAAAGAGTCACAAACAGTCAAAACCACAAGCCAGGAATTTGCAACCTTCGCTATTCCAGACTGAATAGAAAATAGGAGTGCTCAGTGAAAAGCTCGATATTCTATACCGATGCCTACAAAGACATCGAAACAAGAGTGCAGGAATTGCTTAACTCTCACGAGGAGTTTCTTTCTTCGAGCACAGCCAGCAGCACACGAGCTGCAGGGGATGCAATTGAGGCTATCCTAGGAGATTCTTTCGAGACCATACTTGGCGAAACCTGCAAAGAGTATTCGGCTACTTTCGCCAGGCGGGCAATGGCTGATCTTGCATTCACAGATATTGACGACCTCTACTACATGGTTGATGTCAAAACACATCGCACTGACACAAAGTTTAATATGCCCAATTTGACGTCGGTTCATAGGCTTGCTCGATTCTACGAAGACGACGCCAATTACTTTGTTTTGCTCATGGCCAGCTATCATTTGGAAGCGACACAAGCAATCGTCACAAACGTCAGGTTTGTACCTATCGAGTTTTTGGGATGGGACTGTCTCACCATCGGCGCACTTGGATGGGGACAGATTCAGATCGCAAATTCAAACTATATCACTATCAACCCCCAATACCCGCGTAAGAAGTGGATGCTCGAACTATGTGATGTTCTCCTCGAGTTCTATCCGAAAGAAATCGCCAAGATCAACGATAGAATTGGCTATTTCAAACAGGTTCAAGAATTTTGGCTCGCAAAACCAGACGACTGATAGAAATGCGCCGTATAACAAATCGCTGCACCCGATTTGGATAATCAGATTTTTTCAACACTTGCACGCGTATCACAGTCCACTTTCTAGCAAAGTCACTCCGCATCCGCCAGGCGGGGAATCCTAATAGATCGTCAAAACAGCGAACGACACGCTGTTAGAGACATGTCCATTCCCTCACTAACCATCGGTATCGAAGAGGAATACCAGATCATAGACCCGGTCACGCGGGAGCTGCGCTCCTACGTGCAGCGATTTCTCGAACAAGGCCAGACCGTGCTGCCCGACCAAATTCATCCCGAGTTCATGCAATCGCAGGTAGAGGTCGGTACCCGCATTTGCCAAAACATCCAGGAAGCACGCCGCGAGTTGACCCGTATGCGCCACTCGATCTGGGAACTGGCCGAACGAGAGGGACTATGGGTCGCGGCGGCAGGTACGCACCCCTTCTCGCTCTGGGAGCACCAGGCGATCTCCCCCTTTGGCCGCTACCCCGAGCTGGCCCGCTTTCTGCAAGACGTGGGCCGGCGGCTGTTGATTTTCGGCATGCACGTCCACATCGGCATCGAGGACCGAGAACTGCTGATAGAGGTGATGAACCAACTGCGTTACTTTCTGCCCCACCTGCACGCCCTTTCGACCAGTTCCCCTTTCTGGCACGGCCGCGACACCGGGTTGAAATCCTACCGCAGCGTCGTTTTCGAGAGCCTGCCCCGCACCGGTCTCCCGCCCTTTTTTGATTCCTACGCCGACTACCGCCACTATATGGACACATTGCTGGCGACGGGCAGCATTGACGCGCCGACTCACATCTGGTGGGACGCGCGTCCCAGCGAAAAATTCCCCACCCTGGAAGTACGCATCCCCGATATGTGTACCCGTACGGAAGAGACTTTGTGCATCGCGGCGCTGGTACAAGCCATCGTCGCCAAACTGATACAACTGCGGCAGGCCAATCAAAGCTGGCGCTTGTACCCCAGACATCTCCTCGACGAAAACAAATGGCGCGCCGTGCGCTATGGCATCGAGGGAAAATTGATTGACTTTGGCAAAACAAAAGAGGTATCGTTCCCCACGCTGATAAAAGAACTTTTGGCCTGGATAGACGACGTGGTGGACGAACTGGGCAGCCGGGCGGAGATCGAATACGTCCACACCATCCTGAGCCAGGGCACCAGCGCCGACCGCCAACTCGCCGTCTATCGCCGGACGGGGGACTTTATGGCCGTGGTAGACCAGGTAGTGGAGGAGACACACGTATGATAACCATCACCGAGGCACGCCGCTATTACGAAGGCGCCGACGCGATACACGACTTTGACCACGTGCTGCGCGTGCTGGCGTTGGCCGAACGCATCGGGCGGGCCGAGGGGGCCGATCTCGAGATCGTTCGGGCGGCGACGTTGCTGCACGACATGGGACGAGCAATGGACGAGGCCGCCGGGCGCGATCACGCCGCCTTTGGCGCCGAGCAGGTGTGGGAGATACTGGCCGGGCACCCGGCTGACAAAGTGCAAGCCGTCAGCCACGCCATCGCCGCCCACCGCTTCCGCACCGGCACGCGGCCGGAGACGCTGGAGGCGCAGGTACTCTTTGATGCCGACAAACTGGACGCCATCGGCGCGATGGGAGTGGCGCGGGCCTTTGCCTACGGCGGCGCGCGCGGGCAGCGACTATGGGCGCCCATCGAGGAAGTGGACGCGGCCCGCTGGATGGAAAAAGGAGACGACCCAGACGCGCACACGCCGGTACACGAGTTTGTAGTCAAGCTATCGCGCCTCAAAGACCGGCTCTACACCTCAACCGGCCGCGCCATCGCCGAGGAGCGCCACGCCTACATGGTCGCCTTCTTTGAGCGATTCGACGCCGAGGCGCGGGGGGAGCGGTAGGAAACGAGGAACACCCCAATGCGTCTCAAAGAACTCGGCATGGACTGGAAGCCCGTCGTCGTCATCATCATCTCCACACTGGCGCTGGTAGTGGATCACTACCACCGCATCTTTGCCCACAAGGCTTACGACCGACTGCTCCTATACCTGGTCGTGCCGCTGCTGGTTATCGTGATCCTGTTCCGCGAGTCACCCGCCCGCTACGGATTTCAGTTGGGGGATTGGAAGGCGGGGCTGGCGATCACGGTGCTGGGTTGCGGCGTGATGACGCTAGTGATGCTGTTTGTGGCCCGCAGTGGTGACTTTGCGAGTTATTACGGCCACCGGAGCAACACCGCCATCCCACTGGCGCTCGACACCGGGCTGGACCTCTTTGGCTGGGAATTTCTATTCCGAGGCTGGTTGCTCTTTGCGCTCTACCCAGTCTGCGGCCCGTATGCCATCCTGCTCCAGGCCGTTCCTTTTACCATCGCCCACGTCGGCAAGCCGGAGCTAGAGACACTGAGTTGCATCTTTGGCGGCAGTGCGTTCGGCTACATCGCCTGGCGCACCCGCTCCTTTCTGTATCCGTTCCTGATCCACTGGTTCCTGGCGACCGTCACCGTGCTGCTCGCCAGCGGCGTGGTTGGGTGAGCGCTTTGCCCGAGCACGCAGGAGAATCTATCATGCACGAAAATAACTGGTATCATGAACTCAAAGGCGCCGCCGCCTTCTGGATCGCCGCTCTACTCTTTATCCTGGTGGGAGGCGCGTTCACAGCAGTGGGCGTGGAGGCCGAAGAGATATTTCTCATCATCGGCATCCCATTTTTGTGCCTGGGCGCTCTCATCCTGATCCTGTTGATCTACAGCCTGTACTTGAAACTCGCGCAGCCTGAGAACTATGAGGCCTGGCTGTGGTGGGTCAACTTTATCGGTGGCCTGGCCGGCGCGCTGACCTTTGCCGTCCCCAGTACACTGGCGTTGCCCATTTTGCTGCTGATGGGGATGGACGGTCAGGCGCTTTGGATCGGCACGCTATTCTCCGTCGTCGGATTGGCGGTGCTGGTGGGGATTTGGTTCGTGGCGCGGAAGCAATATCGGGAGAGACCAAAATGGATACGTTCACACTCCAATTGACCAGCATCGCTCACGGCGGTGCGGCGCTGGGGCGGCACGAGGGGCGGGTCATCTTTGTCCCCTATGCGCTGCCCGGCGAGACGGCGCGCGTCGTGATCACCGAGGACAAGGGTCGCTACGGGTTCGCCCGCCTGGTCGAGGTGCTGGAGCCTTCCCCCGACAGGGTCGCGCCTGCCTGCCCCTACTTTGGCCTCGCGGGCTGCGGTGGCTGCCAGTGGCAACACATCGCCTACCCCGCCCAACTGCGCTTCAAAGCCGAGATCGTGGCCGACCAACTGGCGCGCATCGGCAAGATCGCCGCTCCCATCGTCCGCCCCACCTTGCCCGATGGCTCCGGCTGGGCCTACCGCAACCACGCTCAGTTCCATCCCGCGCCCGCAGGCGGACTTGGCTTTCAGGCTGCCGCCAGCCACGATGTGGTCGCTGTAGACGAGTGCCCCATCCTCCACCCGCTTCTGGCCGACCTCTACGCCGCGCTCGACCTGGATTTTGAGGGGCTGGCTCGCCTCTCGCTGCGGGCGGGCACGGCCAGCGGCGACCGCATGCTCCTCTTTGAGATGGTGGACGACCTGCCGCCCGCGCTCGAGATTGACCTGCCCGTCTCCTGCGTCCTGCTCCTCTCCGACGGGCGGCACGCCAACCTGATCGGCAGCAACCACATCACAGAGAACGTCGCCGGCCGCAGCTACCGCATCTCGGCCCCCTCCTTCTTCCAGGTCAACACCCCCCAGGCTGGTCAACTGGTGCGGTTGGCGCTAGAGTACCTCGATCTGCAAGGGGGCGAGACGGTGCTCGACGCTTACTGCGGCGTGGGGTTGTTCGCCACGCACCTGGCCGAGCGGGCCGGGCTGGTCGTCGGCATCGAGTCGTCCCCCGCCGCCGTCGCTGACCTGCTGGAGAACACGGCCGAGTTCGATAACGTGGAGGTCATCGAGGGGCCGGTCGAGGCGGTGCTGCCCGATCTGGACGTATCTCTGGACGCGGCCGTGATGGATCCGCCCCGCGCCGGGGTGGACCGCTTTGCGCTCGACGCGCTGGTAGAGCGGCGGCCCGCCCGTCTGGTCTACGTCTCCTGCGACCCGGCCACGCTGGCCCGCGACGCCAAGCGACTGGCCCGCGCCGGATACCGGTTGGTCGAGGTGCAGCCGGTGGACATGTTCCCCCAGACGTACCACGTCGAGAGCGTGGCGCTGTTCACTCTGGACAGATAAAGGTAAATCTGCTTGCCCTGTGACGAGTTCGTGATATAGTTATGCGCGAGCGGGTTGAAGCCACCCCGACTGTTATCCGCGCTGTCATCCCAAAAAGACAGAGGAACAACTGTATGCTTGAGAACCAACTTCGTAGAGGCATAGCCCTGGCCGTCGCAGGGAAAAACGTAGAGGCTAGAAATGTCCTGAGCCAGGTTGTGAGAGACGATCCCGGATCAGCCAGCGGGTGGTTCTGGCTCGCCAGCGTCGTTGAGACACAAGAGCAACAGCGATACTGCCTCGAAAAAACCCTGCAGCTCGATCCACAGAACCAAGATGCTAAACAAGCATTGGCACAGCTAAAACCGGAAACCGGCGATAAGACCGAGTTCCCCCAGCCTCGGAGAGCGGCACGCCCCCAACACTCGAAAGACGTAGAGAGTTTCAGGAAAGTCATCGCCAGTGTCTTTCCCCTGGAAAGCGAGTTCTACTATGCCGGCAAGAGCGCCGACAAAGGCTTAGCGGGCCAGCCGCTACTTTTGGATATATGTCAGGAGATTCTTTCAACCAGTTTTGGCATCTTTGACCTCTCATCGGCGAGTCCCAATGCGTACATCGAGATGGGAATAGCTTTGGGTCTCAACCAGCCCATGATTGCCACAGCCAGGGAGCAGACGGCTCTTCCTCCCGTGCTAAAATGGCGCGACGTGATTACGTATGCCGATCACTCGGACCTAGAGATTAAACTCTCCAATCTGCGCGATCAGGGCTTTCCCCCCGCAACACGATCCACAGGGCCGGATTACTGCCACTTTTGCCACCGCGTCTGCGATAACATGTCAACCCCGCCGAACGAGAATTCTTACCTGGTGCTCAACAGGTCTAAACTGCTATGGCGAGGACTGATGCAATCGCTCACGCCACGCCTGGCCGAATACCACCTCTACCCAGTCTACCTGACAGATCGCTCCTCTGGGCCACGGTTATGCGACGTGCGCGGGAAAGTGCTGGCATCCCAGTTCGTGCTTTGTCACCTGGGAGAGTTGTCCGATGAAAACAGCTTCCTCGCCTTGGGTATCGCCATCGGGAGCCGAGTACCCTGGATACTGCTATCCAAGAAAAATCATGACTCTGTGCCATCAAACCTGCAGGGGGTTGATAGGATCGAGTACGCGACGCTCGCCGATCTCGAAAGTCGCCTGACAGAAACCCTGGGGACCTTTCTCGACAGAATTATGCCAGGGTTGTCCGTCAAAAGTGACAAGACCTCGATGCTATCTCTACCCTTCTGGATGCAACTCGATGACTGGATAGAGCACGTCTCACAGTCTACACAGGCACGTGAGGCGATCCAGGGCCGAGTTCAGGTGGTGCAATACAAGGGGCAAAAGCACATCTCGAAGCGCATCGTTCCTGAGAAAGGATTGCTGTTTGGAAGAGACCCCGACTGCGACGTGGTCATAGAGAATCAAAGCGTATCCTCTCACCACTTGCACATACTGAAAGGGCGAACTGGGAAATACTTTGTCGAGGACTTGTGCAGCAAGAATGGCACGTTCCTCAATGGTACGCGCCTGTCTCCAAACAGAAAGATCGAGATCAATCCTAACGATACCATCAGGATACCCGGGGCGCGATTCCTGATTTGGGACAATCGCCCTCTGCCTCCAGAGCAAACTGATCAAGTTGCCCACGACACCGATCAACTGCCCCCCATCTCGAAGATCGAAATCCCCGATGTAGCCCCGCCGGCGTATCTGAGCACTTGGGACCATCCGCTGACTATAACAGCCCTTCTCCCAGATGGTCACCGTCGTTCCGCGTTCGAGGTTCAGGCTTACTACCCAATGGGAAGAATTATTTCAGAGTTGGTGAATCTGCTCGACCTGCCCAAGCAAAAGTATTGCTTCAGGCTCAAGAACAAACTGATAGGCGACGACGAAACCCCTCTCAGTGTTGGCATCAAGAGGGGGGATGTTTTGATAATAACTCCCAAAGGAATAGAGGCAATACCGCAAAAGCCAATGTCATCAAGTTAGTGTCATTGCGAGAAGCGGAGCGACGAAGCAATCTTCGTATCATCTCAATATTTCGGGGCGCGAATCTGTAGGGCGGGTTTCTTACCCATGCGCGTCAACCTAAGGCTAGCGACCGCTGGTTGAGTAGCCGAAGGCGTATCGAAACCCTTGTACTGA
>Ga0164318_10006954_pt1 | contig 10970 bp, 13 predicted proteins | sample GuaBasSedimGuay9_FD_113734 | JGI IMG/M metagenome (GOLD analysis project Ga0164318, IMG submission 113734) | Subseafloor sediment microbial communities from Guaymas Basin, Gulf of California, Mexico - Guay9, Core 4571-4, 0-3 cm | ecosystem: Environmental > Aquatic > Marine > Hydrothermal vents...
AAGATGCTAGTGGAAATGATATAACTTATTTTAACTATGGTATAATAACTCCAACAACTACTTGGTTAAATTCCCAGTTAGTAGCTACAATGCCGCAAGGTACTGTCTCTTGTCAGGTGTTAGTATGGGCGCACGATTTGATGCACAATCAAAGTATTATGTTTGATAATGTAGTGGTAACTGCGCAAGTTGAAGATACTGATGGAGATGGTGTTGACGACGATTTAGATGATTATCCTCTAGATCCAACTCGAGCATTTAATATTTATTATCCAAATGAAACTGATTGGGGAACCTTTGCTTTTGAAGATTTATGGCCAGGTACTGGTGATTACGATTTTAATGATTTAATACTTGATTATCAATTTAAATCAGTGCTAAATTCATCAAATGAATTGGTTGAGTTTTATACTGATTATTCGGTTAGAGCAATTGGAGCAAGTTTAGTAAATGGTTTTGCGTTTATGTTGCCTGGCGACCCATTGAATATAGCAACTATAACAGGAACTAATATTACAGAAAATTATCTTAGTTTAAATGCAAATGGAACAGAGCAGAATCAAACTAACAGTGTAATATTCCTATTCGACAATGCATTTAACATGATTGGTTCATCAGGTTCATCTTTTATTAATACAAAAATGGATATTGATTATGTTGAACCAGATACAAATCAATTATACGTGTTTTATACAAATCCTATTATTAATTATGGATCGGCACCTTATAATCCATTTATTGTAGTTGATGAAACTCGCGGTATTGAGGTTCATTTAGCTGGTGAAGAACCAACAGCTTTAGCAGATCAAGCATTATTTGGAACTTGGGCTGATGATTCAGATCCTTTAACTGGGAAATACTATCAAACCGTAAATAATTTACCTTGGGCCATTGATTTGCCTGTTAAGTTTGACTATCCTGTTGAACAGATTCAGATTGTTGATGCTTATAACTATTTCCAAATATGGGGAGAATCTGGCGGCACTTTAAATACCGATTGGTATGAAGATGAAGCTGGTTACCGAAATAGTCAGAATGTATATTTACCACCGCAGTAGCAATAAATTTAGTTTTATTGTTGAACAAGCTTGTTTTCATAATGGAGACAAGCTTATTTTTTTTTGTGGCTATTTGGTATTAGTGTAGCTTTAACTATTTTGCTAATAAGGCTTTATGAATTAACTCTACTTGAGGGGTAAGAAAAATGCTTCCATCGTTATTAATAACAAATTGTGAAAGTTTACATTTTATTTCATCACTTAGTTGATTTGCCATTCGTACTTCCACTAATTCTTGTGTAATACCATCTCGTTCCATTACACGTTTAAGTCGAATGTTTTTGGGTGCCGATACATTTATTATAAAATCAAAGTTATTTTGCAAGTTATTTTCAAATAATATTGCTGTTTCATGAATAGAGTAGGGGGAGTCCTTATGTTTATCACACCAAGTGTTATATTTGGTAATCACCATTGGGTGTATTATCTTGTTAACTGACTTTAATGCTTGCTTATCATTAAAAATAATAGATGCTAGTATTTTTGTGTCTACTTCACCAGTGGGAGTAATTATTTTATCAGAAAACAATAGTTTAAGTTTATCTTTAACATCAACCTCATAATATAAACTTCGAGCCTCAATATCGGCGTTAAATACAGGAATCTTGAATATTTTAAATATTTTTGCTACAGTACTTTTTCCACTCCCAATATTGCCTGTTAATGCTACTCTTATCATAACATTACTTTATTATTAGGAACTCAACATATGATGGTACGATACGAACATTTCGTACAAAATCAGGTTGTTTAGATAGCTCTAATGGAAGTTTGTTAACTTGCAAAATATCTAAATTATTAAGTACCGGAAGGATATTAAACTGATGAGATCGTACCTTATTAAAATCTTTTTGTGCTACTCGGTAATAAACCTTAACCTGTGAAGGAAATGTTTTAATTTTATACTGTAAACCACTTTGGTTGACAGGGACTACTATTTCTGACTCGGTAAACTTTTCAACATTAAATTCTAGAGATACATTATTAATATCTAGTCGAAGGAAATCAGGATTTGGGTTTTTTAACTCAACCTTTAGTACTTGATTTGACATTATATTTTCAAGTTCTAATTTTTTTGTAGATATACTTTTTATGGTATCTAAAATGCTCTGTGGTCCGTAAACTAGTACCGAAGAAGGATTGGAAATTACACTTTTGTATAAATCATACTGACTAATAAAGCTTATGGAGTAATCGGGTATTACAGGAATTAGTTTTTCACTACTTTTTTCCATCTCGAAACTAACCATTGCTTTTGAAAACTGAATGTTGTTTTCACTTATTCCTACAATCTTAGCAAGCTTATTTGTTAATTCTTGCGTGTAAATGGCATATTTTTTATCACCTCTTGATTCAATGGAATAATTATTAAGATCAATGTCGAGGTTTTCCATATCGTTGAATAGATTCAACTTTAGTATTGCAAACCCTCGTGCCGTTATGTTCATGTTTAATGATGAATCAATGAGCTTTGTTACACGCATGCCCGATGGTTCATTATTGTAAGTTAGATTAAAGGCATTATCAACAGTATATACGTCTGAAAGTTTAATTAACAGCCAGAATATGGCAGCAATTAAAATACAAATAAAAAAGATAAACCTATCACTTTTTAAACGAAAGGTAGGTCTATCATTATTATTTTCTTTTTCAGAATTATATGTGGTTAAATTACTGTTCATAAAAAAACCAAAATAGTATTAATGTTGTTTGGGATTACACCCTTAACTATACTTAATAGTATTAAAATTAATAATCTTAATTAATAAGTATTATTTTTTCTGTCCTACCTCTGAAGAGTCCATAACAATTGCACTTTTTTCAATTGTTACTTTAATTTGATTCGCAATCTCTATAATAACGGTAGCTTCTTTAATTTCAGCAATCTTGCCATGAAGGCCGCCAATAGTAACTACTTTTTCACCTTTTTTTAGTTCTTCTCTAAACTTTTTCTGTTCTTTATTCTTTTTTGTTTGAGGTCGAATAAAGAAAAAGTAGAAAACTATTAAAATTAGAAATAGAGGTAACATAGACATCCATCCACCATCTGCTGATTCTGCTGCTTGTAAAAGTATTAGTAAAAAATTCATATTTAAAATATTTGGTTATAATTAATTTTGTTCTGGTAAAATTATTTTTGTCTTAATTCGCAAAGTAGTTGAATTAGGACTGGTGTTAGTTAGTACAGTAATAGTTTTGTTTTGATAACCTTTACGTTTGTTGCTATCAAAGGTAACTTCAATTACTCCGCTCTCACCAGGAGCAATAGCTTGTTCTGGATAATCTCCAACAGTACAACCACAACTGGTGCTAACTCTTGTAATCAACAAATCTGATCCCCCAGTATTAGTAAAGTGGAACCCGTATATTACACGTTCACCCTGTATCATATTTCCAAAATCGTGTTCAGTTTCTTCAAAAAGTATTTTTGGCATTGAACCATCATTTGTGGTTTTTGTTGCCGATTTTGAGTTATTTACAATATCGGTTGATACATTGTTATTGTTATTGCTTTCGCAAGACTGAAATACTAAGCCTATGGTAATTAGCATTATAAGAGTGAATTGTTTCATTTTTTTTATTTTTGTGCAGTAAACAAAACTAATAGTTTGTAAGTTTTACTGACTTTTATTTATTATAACTAAAGTTTGTGCTATTTTGGTCTAATAATAGTTATTGGTCCTTTAAAAACATCTGTTGTGCTAACTCCATAACATTCTAATACATAATAATAAACTCCATCTTCAAGATTGTCTCCATCCCACATTCCATCATAGTTATCAGCTTTAAATACAGTACGCCCCATTCGGTTAAATACTACTAGATGAGAACTTTCATAAAATTTATTTAAGGCGCCTTCAAGAACTCTCTCTGATTTATTTTCAGTATCATTAGTAATCATAAAAGTGTCATTGGATCCATCACCCCCAGGTGTAAAAACATTAGGGATAAATAATTCCACAGGCTTAACTTCTACTGTTTTCGAAAATGTGGTGTCACATCCTTGTTGATTATATACTGTTAATATTACATCGTATGAACCAACCTGACCATAAGTATAAGTGGGGTCGAATAAATCGCTGGTATTTTGATAATTTGGATCAGCTATTGTATCTTGAAACCACCAAAAGTGATTTGATATGGAAATGCTATCTTCACTTAAATTTAAAAATGAATAAGTAATATATGGTTTTTGAATGTATGCAGTATCAGGGTCAGAAAAAATTTCAACTTCCGGATTATCAAAAGTTTCAGTCCATATTGTATCTTTTTTTGGACAATTATAATTATCTCTGACGGTAATGGTATAATTTTGATGCCCTTTTAAATCAATGGCAAGTGATGGATCGCCCGGAGCGATGTGGATGTGTGATACATCCCAAAAGTACTGGTATTCATCTGGTTGTAATTCGCCAGTGGCTATTGCCCTAACCATTGCCGTATTACCAATTATTGTATCACCATTTGTACAAGTTAATTGTAATTGATCAAATTCAATTAGTATTTGAGGGTAAACACTCACGCCAAAAACGTCACTAGTGCATGTATCAAGAGTAATTGTATCGATAACAATAACTCTAAATGTTGTACTGTCGTTAATTTTTGTACCAAGTATTGACTCATCACCAATAGAAACGAAAACCCCAGCAACTTCTTTTTGCCAATTAAAAATGAGATTTGGTTCTTCAAAAACACTTAGCTCAAAATAAATATCAGGACAAACAGGCATTGGTGTATCTATTGAAATTTCGCAAATAACTTCTGCCTTTGCTACTTTTGTAGCCACAAAGTTTAAAGTTAGAATAATTGCAAATAATACAATTGCTTTACCAGTTATATTTTTCATGAATAATGCCACTTAGCAATAAGTTTTATGAGATGCAAAAATAAAAATAAATCTAACGTAGAAACGATTATTAAAATAATCCATAGTCGAGCATGATAAGTGTACAATTATTAACAACTTCAATTCCGCTTTTTTTTGCTATTAATTCAAACTCATGATTTTCTGTTCCTGGATTAAAAATTATTCTAGAAGGTGCTAATTTTAGTATGTAATCATAATAATCAGTCTGCTTACTAGCTCCAATATACATTGTAACTGTGTGAATATCATTTGTTACAGGTGTTCCTGTAACTATGTTGACTGAATCTACTGTTGCTTCTCTTAACCCAATGCTCTCAACAGGATGTCCATAACTTAATAACTTTCTAATTGCTTTATTGGAATATCGTTCAGGCTTAATACTACCTCCGATTACCATTGTTTTTTTTTTCATAACATTATAAAATACTATTATTGAACGAATATTATTTACTTTTATTTTCTAAGTTATATATGCAAAAATCTCATATATTTGCTTTTCATGAGAGTAATAATTGTTGATGATGAGAAAAGGGCCAGAAATTACCTAAGAGGAATACTGGAAGATCAGTTTAAAAAAATTGAAATTGTAGGTGAAGCTGATGGGGTAGAATCTGGCATTAAGCTTATTAACGAATTTGAGCCTGAGCTTATTTTTTTAGATGTGCAAATGCAAGATGGTACTGGCTTTGATTTGCTTGCTAAAATAGATAGATCGAAGTTTCATGTAATTTTTATTTCGGCGTATGATAGATTTGCCATAACTGCCATTAAATTTAGTGCTGTTGATTATTTATTGAAACCTGTTGAATCCATTGATCTTGGGTTGGCATTGGATAAAGTTGAGAAAACTAAGCTGACCGACGAAGTACAAAATAAATTGGATTTACTTTTAAATAATGTAAACAAAATAGAAAAGATTGCTCTTCCTTCACTTAATGGTATTGAATTTGTTAGGATAGAGAATATAGTAAGGTGCGAATCTGATAATAATTACACAAATTTTTATTTAACATCAAGAGAAAAAATTGTTGTTTCAAAAACATTAAAGGAGTTTGAAGATATGCTTGAAAGCAAAGGCTTTTTCAGAACTCATAAGTCGCATATCATAAATTTAACCTTTTTAAAGAAGTATATTAAGGGTGAGGGTGGTATTGCTGTTATGGAAGATAGTTCGGAAATTCCAGTATCTAGACGGCGAAAAGAAGAGTTTTTAGAGGTGCTTAGTAAATTTATTTAATTATTTTTTAATTTTATACTTGTTAACTTATAGTTTTTTATATTTTTGCACCCTCGAAAAAAGCGGCGAGGTAGCTCAGTTGGTTAGAGCGTCGGATTCATAACCCGGAGGTCCCGAGTTCAATTCTCGGTCTCGCTACTTGAAAGTCAGACAGTTACAGCAAGATGTAGCTGTCTTTTTTTATTCCCCTAAAACATACCTAAAACAAATTGGGGTTTGATATAGTTTCTATTTTTCTTTCTTAAGAACTGGTTTTACTAGGGTTGTGTTGGTTTTTGTAGTATTGTCGAGGTTCTTCTTTAGTAATTTACTGTGGCTTTAGAGTATCCTGAAAATCATTTTTTAAACCACAATGATTTTCAACTTGAATATTTGTTTCATACATATATCAATGTAACTAGCTATTTTTAACACACCTATTCATTTTAACCTCGTAAGCTCTGACTCGCGGAGTGATGCGGCTTTATCAAGGGAGCGGTAACTAAAATTACTGGTAGTCTTTATAACCAACGCCTCCACAAGCCTTTATATTCCCTTTACAAAGGTGAGGCATATAGCTATTTTGCTGTATGAGGCTTGAAATATCTATACATACTTTAGTTTCAATTCTCGTGATATTCCTCATCGTGAGTAGCTACTATGCATATGCTAATTACCTTTGTTGTGTCACATTCTTAAGGAAAGTTAATTTATTAGACATACATAGTAAGGTGTAAATATCGTGCTGCATTTACTAACCTACCATTTGATACATACTAGATCTACTTATGAAATATGGTGAAATATAAAATCTTTTGTTACATATTCTACGTTCATCACCAAACGCATACTGATGTATACTCTATCGTTACTACGCTACAGTAAAGTGTTACTATTCATTTAAAGTATACCACTTTTGATGAATAAAAGTGGTATACTTTAAATGAATAGTAACAATAATATAGACAATCTCATAAAAAGGGATATTCATTATCATAAACAAGCAAAGCTTTTATTTATCCCACCTAAGACTTCAGAATGTCAGCTAGAAATTAAAAATTATGATAGCCTTAGTGATACTGAGCTGTATTTGTGTGGGGTTATTATTGCTTATAAAGATTAGTTACCCGCAATTAATAGAAGGAAAAATCAATGGACTATGAGAATATAAAAGAAACAAGGTTCATTTATATATTTCTTGCTTTTGGAATAGGAATTTTTGATTTAATTTTTTAGCGATAAATTATGGCAAGCGTTTGGTATTACTGAAATTGAAATTAGACAAGGTTTAACCTTATCTTCATCATTATTTATCTTGCTATCTGGTTTTTTGCTTTCATTCATGTCAATACTGAGTAATCTTAATAACTCGATTACTTTAACAAGGAATAACGTAGTAAAAGATTTAGAAATTAGAATTCCAAAATTAAAGGCGTTAAATTCATATAATTCAAAAGATGCCATATTTGAAATAATTAAAAAAATAAAAGATACAAAAGTTATTTTAAATACAAAATTTATTCATCCTGATTTTCCAGTGTTTCCATACAATGAAAAGTTAATTCCATTCTCTGCAGAATTTGAAAAAGCAATTGTAAACGGAGCCACGGGAAGAGATGTTACTTCCTCACCATTAGGAGTTAAAAGTTGTGAAATACTTTATAATAAAATCAAAAAAAGGAAAACAGTTTATGGTTCTTATGATGTACGAATCTTGAGCCCTACTAAGACTATGATAGATTTTATTTATATTAAATCTGAAAATGGAGATGAAGAGGTTTGGTTGGTTGCTTTCCCCCGATAATGGTCTTGAACAAACTGCATTTAGAACAAATGAAGCCGATTTAGTTCTGATGTTTAAAAATTGGCATCAAGAACTATTTAGAAATGGAAATGAGATAGCAAAAGCAGTTAACAAAGTATGAGAAATAATAGCCTAGACAGTAGTAAATATAGTAGAAATCGTATAGTACAAGAGAAGGAAAGTCCTGAAATTCAATTGAAATTCGATTTGCAATAGTTAAATTATTTTTTCTCGTTTATTTCTTTTCGTTTTTTGGATTCCAGATAGTTTTTGGAAGTAACAACCTTCTTTCCGGTTGTGTCCTCTAATTGCCTTCGGGCAACTTGTGCCACTTTACCACCTGCTTTAGCTGCTTTTTTGTTTTCTTCAAAACCTTGGGCATTTTTATCTATAGTTATTTCTGTGGTAGATGCTTCGGCAAGCATATTCAAAACTAACTCAAGGTTAGTCATATTGTCACGTAGATTTTCCTTTTTTAGGTTCTTGAGTTTTTTATACTGCTTCGTATTTAGTCCTGCCCAAGCCTCAGTAATCTCATTAGTAAGAATAGCATACTCCATCCCTTTTTTAACCCCTCTTGAATCCCATTCGTCTGTCAATTCTTTTCTAACCTCCATACTTTTTAGGCGCTGATTAATCCATTCTTTAGAGTATCCTTTTTTGAGATAAGTAGCCATAGCCCGGTCAAATGCTTTTTCAGGGTCTTCTGTTTCTTCAATTCGTTCATACCCTACTTTTGCCAGCCAGAGTTTGAAAGGCTCCGCTTTGGGTGAAGGAATAGACTGAATTAGCCGTAAAAGTTGCTCAGTATCTGCAACATCTGTTTTGTAGTATTTACCATCAGAAGATTGTAATTTCAGTTGTCCCAGTTCTTGGGACAACTCACTGCCTTCGTTATGAAGCTTAGTTTTCAATGCATTCCAGTACTTTCTAGGACGAGGACTTTCTGTCAAAATCTCAACTACATCAATAACTGAAAAATACCATTTTTCATTTTCTTCATCCCAAAGTGTCCGCACTTGTTTTTGGTCAAATAGTTTTATGGAAGTATCTTTATTCATTGTTTTTATTTTATTATTTCAAGTATAGCATTGGACTACAAAAGTAAAAAGAAATACTCATTGTAAATTAGGAATTCAAAACTTGTTCTAATGCTTCATCTGCATCTCTATGTATAAAATTACCCTGATAATTAATAGTTGTTTTCAAATTAGTATGGCGATACAGTTTTTGAAGCATTATAGGATTAATTCTGTCCCCTGCTATATTCCCAAAACTATGGTGTGCAATATGATTAGATAAGTTCTTTTCAATTTTGCATTGAGTGGCTATTTGCCTCAGGTATTTATTAAAAAGGTTTGAGGCATTCTTAATTTTTATATAAATATCTACTTTGCTTTTAAGGTCGGCTTTCTTTAAAAATGGAAATACAAAATCATCATTTGAACGTTTATTATTCTCATAAAATTTTAAAATATTTTGGGCTTTCTCAGGGATCTTTAAACTAACTGGTTTTTCATTCTTATTCATTTGGTAATATAAACGACCATCAACAAAATTTGACCATTTCATTTCTAAAACATCTGAAATTCTCACTCCTGCAAAATAATACGAAAACAACCAAACATTTTTGGTATGCCAAATTGAAGTTTGCTTTTTAAGTTTAAGCGATTCAATCTTTTCGATTTCTTCCCTAGTTAAACCAATCTTATTCCCCGATTTAATGCGGATTTTCTCTTTCTCCCCTGCAAACGGATAATGCTTGGCATCAACAATACTTTCCTTAATAGCAATATTAAAAATAGTACGGATAAAAATTAATTGATTGGTTACTGTCCTGGGCTTTTGATTTAAATATGAGGCACAAAATGTTTTATATCTTGAAATAAAAGCAGTATTAATCTCTTCAAATGGTAGTGTACCGTTTTCAGAAAATACTTTTAGTTCTTTCAACGTAGAATGACCATTTATTTTTCCTTTGGAAATTCTTGCTATCCTCCGTTCTTTAATGCCATCAATAATTGATTGTTGGGGTTCTAGAGTATTCAGATTCATAAACTCCTGAATATTGTACAAAATGGATAACTCAGATTTAGCAACTGAAAAAGTTCCTTTTAGATATTTATTTTTTATTCTTTCAGAGGCTATTTGATAAAAAGAAACATTACTACCAGTTCGTTTAACCTTTCTTTTTATTTGGTTGGTGGTTAGGTTCTCATTATTCGTTTCATCATCTAATAAAGTCGCTTGTGCTTCACTTAACTTCTTTAAAAGCAGATTATTAAGACGAGTAGAGTTCGAGTACGATTTTTTTACTTTACCCTCTGACTTATCCCAATCCTTCTCTAAAATATATTTTCCAGTAAAAATATAGCGTGTTTTTCTATTTTTTGTAATTCTTAGAGCTATTGGAAATGTTTTATTTTTTTTCTTGTCGTGCTTCCAAAGTATTATCTTTACTGATGCCATAGCGCTTATAAATTTTGGTAAAAAAAGAAATTATGACAATTCTACCTAAAACATACCTAAAACATTTAGTGGTTTTATGTGAATTATTGTGATCTAATATGAATACAGAAGTGTTTAAATAGTTGATATAGAGACATAATAGGTTTTGTTAATCCATATAGGGTTAGGTTCATAACCCGGAGGTCCCGAGTTCAATTCTCGGTCTCGCTACATTATAAACCCCTTGACACATTGTTGTTTAGGGGTTTTTTATTTTACTGGTACAGAAGTCATTAACCAAAACACTTTAGTTTGGATTGAAATTATTATTAAATTCGCAATTACTATATTCTGGGAACTAATTAGTAATTATTTGACCTTAAAAGTATTAATCATGAAAATATTAAAACTATATACTGGTGGTCATGGGCATATAAGCAAGGCATTTAAAAATAAGCCAAGAAAATCTATTTTTATAATCCTTGATTAAACCTGAGCTGTTTAGTCCCCTGTAATCCAATTAATTATCTTTTTATTATCTGGTTTAACCCAAGGATTTATTACATAATCTATAGC
>Ga0164318_10006955_pt1 | contig 10968 bp, 10 predicted proteins | sample GuaBasSedimGuay9_FD_113734 | JGI IMG/M metagenome (GOLD analysis project Ga0164318, IMG submission 113734) | Subseafloor sediment microbial communities from Guaymas Basin, Gulf of California, Mexico - Guay9, Core 4571-4, 0-3 cm | ecosystem: Environmental > Aquatic > Marine > Hydrothermal vents...
TCGTTTAAGACAAAAGAAGTATCTAAGCTAAGTGTATTAGACAGTGTTTTAGAACCTGACAAATATCCTGAATTATATAAAGATATGTACCATAAAGTACGTATTAACTATTACCCACCAAAAGGCGACGATAAAGAAAGCTGGGATAATATTGATATTTTTGGTTGGTTAGGATACAAAATGCAAATTAAAGTTAATTTCCTTTGCAAAGACTCAATACTTGCAGCACCCGTTGTTTTAGACCTTGCTATATTTATGGATTTAGCTAATCGTGCTGGAATGAAAGGAATTCAAGAATGGTTATCGTTCTACTTTAAATCTCCACAAACAAAAGAAGGTTTAGAGCCAATTCATGATATTTTCTTGCAAAAAATAAAGTTTGAAAATACACTAAGACACCTTATGGGCGAAGAATTAATTAATTATCTAGGATTGGACTATTACCAAGAAGATTAAGAGAATGATAAAGTTACATAAGATAATAGCATCAGGATTAGGTTTTGGTTTTTCTCCAATTGCTCCTGGAACAGCTGGTTCAATACTAGGTATTGGATTATTATATGCTGTTAATTATTTGCTAAATTACTTAGGATATCAGGAGTTAACCATTATTTTTATCAACCTGTTTGCTATTATCCTTATGACTTTTATTGGTGTATATTCAATTAAAGTTGTTCATAGAACTTGGAAACACGATGCTTCAGAAATTGTAATTGATGAAATAGTAGGTGTTTGGATTGCCGTTTTTGCACTTCCTTTTCAATGGCAATTTTACTTGGCTGCTTTTGTGTTATTTAGACTTTTTGATATTTACAAACCATTATTTATAAGAAAAATAGATAAAATGGATGGAAATTGGAGTGTGATGATAGACGATGTATTAGCAGGTGTTTATGCAAACCTTATACTGCAACTTGTTGTTTTTTCAAAAATTTTCTAATGGTAAACACAATATCTAAACCCAAAACTTTATTGAAATACAATATGGTTGCAATTATTGCTACCACAGTTGATTATGGTGTGTTTCTAATCCTCTCTGAGGCTGTTCATGTATGGTATTTGCTTGCATCATTCATCGGTTTGATTGCAGGAGGTCTTACCGCTTTTGTGCTTCAACGGAACTGGACATTTAAGAAAAAGGATGGGAAATTATCAAAACAGGCTATACGTTTTTTTTTCGTGTGGACTACAAGTATTATCTTAAATACCGTCGGATTATATTTAGCAGTAGAATATGTAGAAATACAATCAATTATTGCAAAAGCAACAGTATCAATCATTGTTGGTATCGGTTTTAATTTTTTGATGAACAAATATTTTGTGTTCAAATAGATATATTAATTGAATGAAAACAAATAGATCGTTATTTTTATTTTTAAGCAGTTTTGTCGTATTGCTATTACTAACACCGGCAGTACAAGCTCAAAAAATGACTCGAATTACAGGGAAAGTTATTGACGTTAGAACTCACGAACCCCTCCCTTTTGCCAATGTTGTTTTTAAAGGCAAAAACATAGGCGTCGTTACAGATTTTAAAGGAGAGTATCACATCGATACCCAATGGGCATCCGATAGTCTTCAATCTTCCTACATGGGTTATAATAGTCAGACCAGAGTCGTTAAATCAGGACAAAATCAGACTATTAATTTTGGCTTACGACCAAATAACATTACACTCAAAGAAGTAGTAATTAAGGCAAAAAGAATACGGTATCGTAACAAAAACAATCCTGCCGTTGCTTTAATCAAAAAAGTAATTGAAAACAAGAATTTAAATCGAAAAGAAAATCTCAACTATTATGAATTTGATAAATATGAAAAAGATGAATTTGATTTAAATAATATTACTGAAAAGTATAAACAAAAAAAGGCGTTCAAAAAATTCCAGTTTATTTTTAATTATGTTGATACTGCTGATATCAACGGCAAACCATTTTTACCTGTATTTTTAAAAGAAATACGGTCAAAAGTCTACTATCGGAAAACACCCAAAAGTAAAAAAGAATACCTTTTGGGAACTAAAATGACAGGCTTCCATGAATACATAGACAATCAGGGTGTTAGTTATATGATTGATAATTTATATCAAGATATTGATCTCTATGATAATACCATCCTACTTATGACCAATCCCTTTACCAGTCCTATATCTGACTTTGCGCCTTCGATTTATAAATTTCGAATTATTGACACCCTTGATGTAAATGGTTACAACTGTTTTAAACTTGCTTTTCAGCCTCGAAACAAACAGGATTTTGCTTTTGGCGGAAACTTATACATAACAAATGATGGCCGTTATGCTTTGGTAAAAGCTGATATGCGTGTTTCGAAAGACATCAATCTGAATTTTGTTAATGATATGGAAATCATTCAGGAATATTCATTCATCAACAATAAAACATGGATGCTGACAACCGATAAATTGGTTGTTGATTTTAACTTAGGAGAGAAAGGCATTGGCATGTTTGGCAGGAAAAGTGTCTATTACGATAACTTCATTTTTAACAAAATCATTCCTGACAGCTTGTATTCAGGACTCGAAAGGGAAATAAAAACATTGGGATTTAATGAAAGAGATAGCTTATTTTGGAAAAAAAATAGACTCGTTGATATAACAGAGCAAGAAAAAAATATTTATACAATGGTTGATAACGTTCAAAATGTACCGGCTTTCAAACGGACTATGGACGTCGTAATGTTATTAGTGGCTGGATATTGGAATTTTAATAAAATTGATGTGGGCCCTGTGAGCACTTTCTATAGTTTTAACGATGTAGAAGGTTTTCGTTTACGATTGGGCGGTATGACAAGCGATAAATTCAGTAAAAAGTTCAAGTTAAGCGGTTTCGGAATATACGGCTTTAAAGATAAACAGTTTAAATATTCGGGAATGGCAACCTTGTCGCTAAACAACAAACCACTAGCCGACAACCCCAAGCACTATATTTCAGCCCAGTATCAGTACGAAACCAATTTTCCAGGAATGGATGTAGAATTTATTAATGAAGATAACTTCCTGCTTTCGTTTAAACGGGGCGTTGCCGATAAAATTCTCTACAACCGTATGTTTAATATTAAACATTATCGTGATTGGAAAAATGGATTTTCAACAACTCTTATTTTAAGAAACATTGAACAAAAGCCTGGCGGCACACTTTATTTCAATTACCAAGACGGTCATTCCGATCAATCTATAACCTCAAGCGAGATAACAGCCGCCATTCGTTTTGCACCTAACGAAAAGTTTTATCAGGGAATTAATTTTAAAACCCCAATCTTTACGAATCAACCCATTATGCAGCTTAGCTATACACAAGGTATAAAAGGAATTTTCGGATCCGATTATTCTTATAGCAAATTGAAGTTTAATGTATTTAAACGGTTTTATTTGGGACCGCTTGGATTTACTGATACCGAAATAGAAGCAGGCAAAATATTTGGGAAAGTTCCTTTTTTACTGCTTAATCTGCCTCGTGCGAACCAAACCTATTCATACCAACTTCGTTCATATAATATGATGAATTTTCTTGAATTTGCCAGTGACGAATATGTCAGTTTGTTTGTTGACCATCATTTTAATGGTTTTATTTTAAACAAAATCCCGCTACTTAAGAAATTAAAATGGCGTTCTGTTGTCTCATTTAAAGGTTTATACGGAGGGATAACCGACAGAAATAATCCGGAAATTACATCAGGACTAATGAAATTTCCCACAGATATAAATGGCAATCCAACCACTTTTTCTTTAGAAGAAAAACCATATGTGGAAGCAAGTGTAGGAATTGGGAATATATTTAAATTCTTTAGGGTGGATCTAGTCAGAAGGCTAACGTATTTGGATCATCCAGATGCGCCAGAGTATGGAATTAGAGTACGATTTAAATTTGATTTTTAAAAAAAGAAACATGAGACTACTACAACAAAAATTCGCAAAATATAATGTGCCTCAGATTGCAAAGGAAAACGGATTATATCCTTATTATCATTCGTTTGAATCAGGGCAGGATACCGAAGTTATAGTAAATGGCGAAAAAGCACTAATGTTTGGTTCCAATAGTTATTTGGGCTTAACTAACCATCCTGAAATTATAGAAGCTGCAAAAAAGGCACTCAATAAATATGGAACAGGAGCTTCTGGTTCCAGATTAATGAACGGAAACTTAGATTTACATAACGAACTTGAAAATAATTTGGCAGAATTTGTAAACAAACCTGCTGCTACTGTTTTTAGCACTGGATTTCAGGTAAATATGGGAACTATTCCAAGTCTTGTGGGTAGAAATGATTTGATTGTATATGATGAAAAAAGTCACGCCTCTATTATTGAAGGATGCAGACTTGCTTTTGCAAAAAATCTAAAATATAAACATAATAACATGGAGGCTTTGGAGAAAATCCTCCAAAAAACAGATAAAAACCATACAACCTTAATTATTACGGATGGTATCTTTAGCATGGAAGGGGATATTGCACCTCTCGATAAAATATGTAAATTAGCCGATAAATACTCAGCCTCTGTAATGGTTGATGATGCGCATGCATTTGGTGTAATTGGGAAAAACGGGTCAGGTACGGCCTCTTATTTTAATATTACTGAAAAAACAGACTTGATAATGGGAACGTTCAGTAAATCCTTAGCTTCTTTAGGTGGTTTTATTGCCGGTGACTTTGAAACCATCAATTATATCAAGCATAATGCACGTTCCTTGGTATTTAGTGCCGGAATTCCTCCAGCATCGGCAGCAACAGTGTTAAAAGCATTAGAAATAATTAAAAGAGAGCCGGAAAGAATCTCGCGATTGTGGAAAAATACAAATTATGCTTCCGAGTGTCTTCTACAAGAAGGTTTTTCTATTGGAGAGAGTACAACACCTATTATTCCTATACTTATTGGAGATGATATTAAAACCTTTCAATATGGCGTAATGCTACTGAAAGAAGGAATTTATGTTAATCCCGTAGTAAGTCCAGGCGTAGAAAAAGGTAAGGCTATGCTACGATTTTCGTTGATGGCAACACATACCAAAGAACAAATTGACATTGCCGTTGACAAGTTGATTAAATGTCGCAAATTAATTGAAACTGTTGAGCCTATTGAGAAATACTAATACATAACAAACACTTCAATATCATGGAAAATATTTTAGTAAAAGAAGTTGTATCAAAATCCGATCTTAAAAAATTTATTGTTTTTCCTGACAAATTATACAAAGGCAATAAATACAGAGTTCCACAATTACATATGTACGAAAAAGCAGCTTTAATGCCCGAAAAGAACCCTGCTTTTGAATTTTGTGAAGCAAAATACTGGTTGGCGTATAAAAACAAAAAAATAGTGGGTAGGATAGCAGCCATCATTAATCATAAGTCCAACGAAATTTGGAACGAAAAACACATGCGTTTCGGATGGATTGATTTTATAGATGATATTGAAGTTTCCTCTTTACTTATTAAAACCGTTGAAAACTGGGCAAAACAAAAAGGAATGACTGCCGTGCATGGTCCTCTAGGTTTTTCCGATATGGATTTGGAAGGAATGCTAATTGAGGGTTTTAATGAGATTGCTACACAAGCCACCATTTATAACTACCCTTATTATCCTGTTCACCTCGAAAAACTGGGTTATTCCAAAGATACCGACTGGGTTCAATTTGAGATCAAAATACCAGATAAAGTACCCGAAAAACTAAAAAGAATATCTTCGTTGGTGTTGAAAAAATATAATCTGAAAATACTAGAAACAAAAAAGCCAAAAGATTTACTTCCTTATGCTAAAAGCATGTTTTATACATTAAATGAGGCATTTAAATCTTTATACGGATTTGTTCCTTTAACCGATAAGCAAATAGAACGGTACACCAAAGATTATTTCTCCGCCATTGATGTGAAATATGTTTGTTTTGTTTTGGATGAAAATGATGAAGTCGCCGGGTTCGGGCTTTCAATACTTTCATTGTCAGAAGCATTGCAAAAAGCAAACGGAAAGCTTTTCCCTACTGGCTTTATCCATGTTTTAAAGGCACTTCGTAAAAACAACAAAGTAGATATGCTGTTACAAGCCGTAAAACCTGAATATCAAAATAAAGGAGTTGTAGCAATTTTTTACACAAATATGATGCAAGCGTATATTGATAACGATATTGAAATCGCTATTTCTAGTCATGCACTTGAAGATAACAAAAGCGCATTTTTAATGTTCAAAGATTATGAGATTCGTCAACATTTAAAAAGAAGATGTTACATTAAAAAAGAAATATGAAAAGAGTTCTAATCACAGGCGCTAGCGGATTTATCGGTAGTTTCTTAGTAGAAGAGGCTATAAAGCGAGGATTTGAAGTCTTTGCTGGCGTACGTGCTTCAAGTAGTAGAGCCTATCTGAAACAGCCCGAACTTGTATTTTTTGAATCTAATTTGGCTGATAAATATGCCATAAAAAAAACCTTAATTAATTATAAAAATAAATACGGAAAGTTTGATTATATCATACACAATGCCGGATTAACAAAATCTTGTAATACATCCGATTTTGAAAAAGTTAATGTTCAAATAACCAAGAATCTTATTGAAGCTTTATCGGAACTAAATATTATTCCCGAAAAATTTATTTATATAAGTAGTCTTGCTGCTTATGGACCAGGCGATGAGCTTACGCTACAAGCCATAAAAGATACGGATTTACCAAATCCAGATTCATTATACGGAAAAAGTAAGCTTAAGGCAGAACAGTTTCTTAAATCATTTGAAAACATTCCTCACCTAATCTTTAGACCAACAGGCGTTTACGGCCCCCGAGAAAAAGATTTCTATGTTTTGTTCAAAACCATAAATCAAGGACTCGAAACTTTTATCGGATCAACAGAACAATACATTTCATTAATCTATATTAAAGATTTAACACGTCTCATATTTGATGCTTTAGAATCCAATACGGTAAATAAATCTTATTTCCTATCTGATTTGGAGAATCACACCGCATTAAAATTCAATGCCATTATTAAGCAGGTCTTAAATAAAAAGACTATCCGTATCGTATTCCCAAAACAATTGGTGAAGCTAATAGCACTTATCAATGGGAAATTATCTTGTGCTTTTGGGAAGGTAGCAACTTTAAATTCCGAGAAATACAAGGAAATAAGTTGTAAAAACTGGCTGTGCGATAGTAGTGCTACAGTAAGTGATTTTGGTTTTAAACCAGAATATAACTTAGAAAAAGGCGTTCGGGAAACAATAGCTTGGTATAAAAAAGAGAACTTATTATAGTAGCATTTATGAAGTTGACGTTCAGCATAATGATTCTTTTGTTTGGCTTAGTATCTATAAATGATACCGAGCGGAGCAATTATCCTACACCTCCGGAAAGTGAAGGAATGCTGTTTTATATACAGCGAAACCATAATAGCAATACCATTGTTTACACGGCTAATTTTGATGAAAAAGGGAATTTAGTTGAAGATAAACCCGTAGATGTTTACTGGATTCGGTATGAAGAAGACGGACGAAGAATGGAATTGCGAGATATTGAAAAACTCTTTGCCTATGGTGTCAAAAGCACTAAGATTGAAACCAAGGAGAACAAATATAAAATTAAACTTGTAGCTGATGATGAAAGAGATTTTCAATTGGTTCAAGAAGCTCCTTTTAAAGCGGTTATCTATACCTTAATTAATAACAAACCATCACGATTGAAACATTTGTATATTTTTGCTGATAATTCAGGATTTTGGCCAAAAGTTAAATATATCGAATTGTTTGGTGAGGATAGTAAAACTAGAAAGAGTTGTTACGAGAAGAGATACACTGATTGAATACTGAAATAATCTATGGAATTTCAAAGATTTACGAAAAAAAATATACTAACTAATGGCTTAATTGTTATTATTTACTTATTATGGACCAATATTATTGGAGGAATTAGACCGGAGCATTATTTTCTCGTAGTTTTGTGGGTAGTAATGTTTTATTCTTTCGATACTAGTCGAAGAATAGTTATAGGCTTTTCAATATTTATTATTTTTTGGATTATTTATGATTCTATGAGAATTATACCTAATTACGAAGTATCTACGGTTCACATCAAAGAGCCGTATCTCCTTGAAAAATATTTGTTTGGGATAAATTTTAATGGAGAATTATTAACTCCCAATGAATATTTTGCTAAAATCAGTAATAAATTTATGGATTTTATTTCTGGCTTTTTCTATATAAATTGGATGCCTGTGCCAATTGGTTTTGGTATATATTTGTTTATCAAAGATAAATATCTTTTTCTTAAATTTTCTATAGCTTTTTTACTTGTTAACCTAGTGGGATTTTCAATTTATTATATTTATCCTGCTGCTCCCCCTTGGTACGTAGAACTTTATGGTTTCGATTTACATTTTGGTATACCCGGGAATAGAGCAGGATTGGCAAGATTTGATGAATTAGTAGGAATTCCCATCTTTGCAAATATTTATAATAAAAATGCAAATGTTTTAGCCGCAATGCCTTCATTACACGCATCCTATCCTGTAATTGTACTTTTTTATGCTATAAAAAAACGTTTAGGATGGATAAATGTATTATTTGCCATATTTATGTTAGGGATTTGGTTTTCTGCTGTTTATTCAGGTCATCATTATATAATTGATGTAACCCTAGGCATATGCATTGCTATTATTAGCGTTACACTATTTGAATTAGCAACGAAATATTCATTTTTCGAGAAACCGATAAAAAAACTTACTAAAATTATTACTATAGATAAGTTTAACTAATTATGATTAGAAAAATCAATTTACATTTAACAGAAATTATAAAACCTGCATAAATAAAAAAACACATACAAATCAAATGCTAATCGATTCCTGCAAAATCGCTCCAGCCGCTGATATAAATAACATCGTATGTAGCATTGTATTTTACTAAAACACTAACGGTTCTATCATCACTACCCCAATGAGTTATGGGTAATTCCGAACCAACACTAACATTTTCATTATACTCAACCATTACCGTTGTTCCTCCATCATCAACACCAATGCGATACTCGCTCCAATGTAAATTTGGGATTGGTAGAGTAAAAAAAGTTGATTCTCCGGGAGCCAAAGTTAAACCTCCTGTTAATAAATTACTTCCCCACTCTCCTATTGGCTGATTAGCTTCTTGAGTTAGCCCTCTTGATCTAATCTCAATGGTAGTAATTGTGTATTCGGAACTAGCATCATTAAAAAACTGTACACGAAGTGCATTATCTGCATCATCTCCCTCTGTAGTCTTGTCACAAGAAGAAAATGTAAAGAAAATAAGAATTAAAGCTACGAGCGAAAATAATTTTGTTTTCATGATAAGAAGTTTTTATTTATACATACTCTTTTGTACAACAAGTTTACAGAAAAAATATAGTTCAGGCAAATTATTTAAAAATATTATACTGAAAAAATACTATAAATCTGTTTATATAGCAAAATCGCTCCAGCTAGCAATATAAATTGCGTCTTTGCTTTCATCATACTTTACTTCAATGCTAACCTTTCTATCGTTGCTTTCCAAATGGCTAATAGGTAATGTCCCCTGAACACCAATAAGTGGATTTGGTAATACCATTTCTGTATTCCCGTTTCCATCAATAACCCCAATACGATATTCGCTCCATTCGTATGTAGGAATATTCAAAACAAATGAAGTAGAAGACCCTGGGTCTAAAATCAAATCTCCTGTCAATAAATTATTTCCCCAATCTCCCATTTCCTGATTCTCTTCACCAATTAATCCGCGAGAACGTACTTCTATAACTTTAATTGTAAAATCTGAATTAGAATCATTAAAAAATTGAACATTCAAAGGGTCATCTATTAACTCTTCTGTATTTTTAGTGCAAGCCAAAAAAGTAAACATAAAAATAATTCCCACTAAAAACAAAGAGTTATTCCCTTTCATAAAATCGTATTTTATTAAGTATACTATTTCTTTATCTATTTGGTTACAAAAGAATTATAATAGCACAGATTATAAATTAATGAAAAAATTAAATTATTTTAATAAATTAGGTAATTTTATGGCTATAAAACTATTCACTTATCGCATATACCCGACATTATGAAAAAATTATTGCTCATATTTATTAGCCTAATTTTTATATCATCACACATCTTTGCTCAACGCGAACAAGATTCTCTTGCTCTAATCAAATTTTATGAAGCTACCGGAGGTGATAACTGGGAAAGAAGCACCAACTGGCTCAGCTCAGAACCTATCTCGAAATGGATAGGAATTACTGTTGTAGAAGACAGAGTCCAAAAACTTAGTTTTTACGCCAACAATTTAGAGGGAACACTCCCCGTTGAGATAGGCAACCTAAGTGCACTAACAGATCTGATAATTATTGGCAACCCCCTCCTTGCAGGTAACTTACCCAATGAGATTGGAAATTTAACCGAACTTAGTCGACTAATATTACACGGGGATGGCTTTTCGGGAAATATCCCAACAAGTATAGGAAACCTAACGAAGCTAACAGAGTTAACACTATCGGATAATCAATTCTCAGGAAGTATTCCCGAAGAAATAGGAAACCTCAGCATTTTGGAAGAATTACTATTAGGTCAGAATGAATTATCGGGAACAATCCCTGCAACCCTTGGAAATCTCAGTATGCTTTCTCGTTTAGAACTTGCTGAAAATGATTTCTCAGGAGCTTTATTCCCCGAAATGATTAATCTTACGGCATTAGAACGTATTTATTTATCTGATAACGAGTTTACTTCTTTAATTGATTTTTCCGGCTTTACTAATCTTCAGTATTTAGGCATTGATAACAATATGCTCGATTTTGAGAATTTAGAATTAGCCAATATAAACCAAGATAATGTTAATATTAATTATGAAAATCAAAAAATAAAATTACCCATTGAGAAAAGTCTATCGGGCTCAGAATACACTTTAAGTTCTACATATACATTCAACGAAACTACTTTTCAATGGCAAAGA
>Ga0164318_10006956_pt1 | contig 10968 bp, 10 predicted proteins | sample GuaBasSedimGuay9_FD_113734 | JGI IMG/M metagenome (GOLD analysis project Ga0164318, IMG submission 113734) | Subseafloor sediment microbial communities from Guaymas Basin, Gulf of California, Mexico - Guay9, Core 4571-4, 0-3 cm | ecosystem: Environmental > Aquatic > Marine > Hydrothermal vents...
CCTGGGTTGGAAGACAGTCACCATCCGCGACGACGTAGCCGACCTGGTCTTCAAGATTGAGGAGTGGGAGAATGTGGGCATTGTGGACAGTGGCCTGGCCGATGCGGTCAGTAAGTCAATGACTGGCATACGTTCCACCCTGCTGGCCCATCCTGACCTGAACCTGGTATACTCGTCGTGGGGCATGCCGGCCGTAGGGGCCGCGCGGGCCATCCGCGAAGCAGGGAAGCAGGATCAGGTGTTTGTCGTCTGCACCGACGCCGACCGCGTGGTGTTGGCCGAGATGGCCGAGGATGACTCGCCAATTGCTGCGGTTATCGGCCAAGAACCTTCCGTGATGGGCGAGATGGCAGTGGATTACCTGTCCCGTGCTTTTGCCGGCGAGGAGAACATTCCCAAGATCGCCTTTGCGCCCTTCGTCTTCGTCACCAAAGAGCCTGAACTGGTGCCCCCGGGGGTTGATGTGGTGAGTCCGCAGAAGGCATGGGAACTGCTGTATCCCGGCGTCCCGTTCGGCAAGACAGAATAGTAACACCGACGATTCATTTCACACAGAGGTCACCCCATGGTCGAGACAATCCTTGAGATGCGAAACGTCAGCAAGCGTTTCCCGGGCGTGCAGGCACTTCAGGATGTCAGTTTTGATGTCCGTCGCGGAGAGATACATGCCCTGGTAGGGCAGAACGGCGCCGGCAAGTCTACACTGCTGAAAATCCTGGCCGGCATTTACACTGCCGATACTGGCGAGATCGTGATTAACGGTGAGCAGGCGACGGATTGGGGTCCGAGGGAAGTGCTCGACCATGGGGTGAGTTTTATCTACCAGGAACTCAACCTGGTACCGGACATGACAGTTGCCCAGAACATTATGCTGGGCCGTGAACCGAAGGCGGTATTAGGCACCATTAACTGGCGTGTCTTGCGACAGCGAGCCCGGCAGGCACTGGAGCGCATCGGTGATACGACTATTGATGTCTCTTTGCCCCTGCGCCAACTGAGTGTAGCCCAGCAGCAAATGGTCGCCATCAGCCGGGCGCTCGATCAGAATCCCGGGTTGCTGGTGCTCGATGAGCCGACCAGCAGATTGAGCATAGAAGAAGTGGATCGGCTCTTTGCGCTCCTGGATGGGATGCGGGCGCGGGAGATTGCTGTCATTTACGTTTCTCATCGGCTTGAAGAGGTGTATCGTGTTGCTGACCGCGTAACCGTGCTGCGCGATGGACGACGCATCGCCACCACGCCGACGAAAGAGTTGCCGCCCGAAACATTGGTACAGCAGATGATCGGCAGCCAGGTGCGTGAAGTTACGCAAGCTAAGGTGGTAACGGGTGGACAAACTTGTCTGGCGGTCGAGAACTTGACCAGCCCTCAGGTGCACGGGGTGAGTTTTGAACTCAAGCGGGGCGAAGTTCTGGGCATTGTCGGCGCGGTCGGTGCGGGCAAAACCGAAATGTTACGCCTTCTCTTTGGGATTGACCGCCGTAGCGCCGGGCGGATACTGATTGACGGGCAAGAGGTGAATATTCACACTCCACCCCAGGCAATCTCCACCGGGATAGTGCTGTGTCCCGAAGACCGCAAGGCGCAGGGGCTGTTGCTGGATAGTTCTGTCAAAAACAACATCACACTGGCTGCCCTGCGTCGCTTTTCGCTTGGTGGATGGTTTCTCCGGCAGCGGCGGGAGTGCCAACACGCTGAGCAGATGGTGGCCTCGCTGCGCATTGCCACGCCTTCAATCCACCAACTGGCGCGTTTTCTGAGCGGTGGCAATCAACAAAAGGTCGTTCTGGCCAAGTGGCTTTCCACCGAGTCGCATATTTTCCTTTTCGACGAGCCGACGGTCGGGGTGGACGTGCAGGGCAAAGTGGAGATATACGAATTGTTGCAGGAGCTGGCCAAACAAGGCGCTGGCGTGCTGTTTGTGACCAGTGATCCCGAGGAAGCATGGGCAGTGTGCGGTCGGTTACTCGTGATGTACGCCGGCCACATCGTCGCCGAACTGTACCCCAAGGAGGTCTCCCTCGACGAAGTCATGTTCCATGTAATGGGAGGAAAAGAACGTGACCAGAACTAGTGCGCTTGTCCAGCGCTACGCTATCCTGGTGGTCTTTGCCGGTCTGTTCGCTATCTTTGCGGTCACGGTGCCCGCTTTTCTGACTCTCGAGAATGTGATGAATATCGTTGTGCAATCCTCCATCCTGGGCACTGTGGCCCTGGGGCTGAATCTGGTGATGATGGCCGGCGAGATTGACATTTCGTTCTCCGGTTCGGTTCCATTGCTGGCCAGCGTGTTTGCTGTGCTACTGCAACGCGGTGTCTCTATCGGCCTGGCCTTTGTCGTCATCTGTGGAATAGGGGTGCTGATTGCGCTGTTCAATGCACTGCTGGTCACACAGCTGCGGTTGAATTCTTTCGTGGCCACTATAGCGGTCATGTTTTTGCTAACCGGCATCTGGTACGCTTTCACCGGCGGCACCTCGATCTGGGTGGGAGACGAGTTCAATCGTGAATTGGTCTACGGCTACCTGGGCCCGATACCCCGTATCGGACTGATTTTGCTTGGTGTTTTCATCATCCTTTATGTGTTAAGTGAGCACACTCGTTTTGGCATGGCGTTACGCGCGGTGAGCACCGCCCCGGAAGCAGCGCGGGCAGCGGGTATCAGTGTAAAACGGACGAAAATGTATGCCTTCGCCGGGGCAGGTCTGATCTTTGCTTTGAGTTCTGTGCTGAGCATTGCCCGGCTTTCGGGAGCTATGGCAACTGCTGGTGCTGACATTATGATGCCAGTGATGACCATCGCCTTTGTGGGGCAATCCGTGCTAGGGATGGGGCGACCGAACATGCCTGGTGTTCTGATCGGCGCCTTATTATTAGGTATGGTGAACAATGCTTTTGTGTTGATGCGACTACCTTTCTGGTCTGTGCCTATGGCCTACGGCGTGATACTCATGCTGTCCATTGCTCTGGCGAACATCGGCCGGCGCGAGATCACACAAGTTCGAATGTAATTGAAATGGGATGACCTATGCCGATTCATACAGAAAGCAACAACGAAACAGGCAATTGCCTGCGCCAGGCAATTGCTCGGCGGCCTCGCTTCGTGGTGGGCGGGTGGATGGCAGGAATGGGGGTTTTTGTGCTCACCTTCGCTTTCCTCGCCGTCCGCGCCCCGGGATTCCTGACCCCTGTGAATCTGGTGCGCAACCTGGTGATGCCGGCGGGCATCGCGGGTGTCGTCGCGTTGGGTATGACTGTGGTGATGGCTGGTGGAGGGATTGATCTCTCGGTCGGCTCGACGGCCGGGCTGGCCGCTCTGGTTGCCGCCACACTTGCCACGCGGGTGGACCTGGGATTGCCATTCATGCTCTTTGCCGCGATCATCGCCGGCCTGCTGATCGGCACGGTCAATGGCGCGTTTGTGGCCTATCTGGGCGTCAATCCTTTCGTGGTGACTCTCTCCTCCGTGTTTTTGATCAGAGGGTTACAGTTTCTAGTCACATTGTCTGCCGTCTCAGGCACGTATCTGATGCTCCCTGTGGCCATGACGCGGGCAGGAAGCAGCGCTACTTTCCAGATTGGACTTTTTCTGATAATTGTGGTGGGGCTCTATATTTTTCTCGACCGTACTCGCCCTGGGCGTTACATCCGGGCAGTAGGTGAAAGCCTGGAGGTGGCTCGCTTTTCCGGTATCCCCGTCCGTTTCTACACCTGGCTCACGTATGTAATCTGCGGTGGACTGGTGGCCGTCGGTGGGGTGATGCTTACCTCTTATGAAGGCATGGCCCGGGTGGGCACCGGCGACGGTTATTTGATTGACGCTTTCGTGCTTCCCATCTTGGGACAGGCAGTGTTCCGCCGCGTATCGGTCGAGGGTACGGTATTTGGAGCCTTGTTTATGTACATGGTGATTAACGGCCTGTTCATTTTCGGTACCCCGCCGGTATACGTGAACATCATCAAGGGCGGGCTACTGCTGGCTGTTATCCTGGTCAGCGGCCTACAGAAATTGCGCGAGTCGTAGGGCGGAGGTGAGATAATGGATGATTCAACGCGATATGTGATGGCGCTTGACGCCGGCACCGGGGCCGGTCGCTGTCTCCTGGTCTCTCTCGACGGGCAGCACAGTGTGGAAAAGTATCAAGAGTGGCAGTATGAATTCCCGGCTGAGGCCCAACCAGGGGGTGCAGAGTTCGACCCTGAGGTGTTCTGGGGAATCTTTGCCAACTTGATCCACCGGGCACTGGCCGAAAGCGGCGTCTCACCGGGGCAGGTGGTGGGTATCAGTTCCACCAGCCAACGAGAGGGAATCGTGTTGTTGGATCGGGCAGGGCGTGAACTTTATGCCGGTCCCAATATTGACATTCGCTCTCCCAGTGATGGGGCACGCATAGCTGCTGACTTTGGCGAGGACATCTATCAGGTGTCCGGGCACTGGCCTTTCCCCATGTTTGCGCCCTATCGCCTGCTGTGGTTCAAAGAGCACAAACCGGAACTTTATGAGCGCGTGCATACCATGTTGCTGCTGAACGACTGGATTCTCTATCGTCTTTCGGGCGTGCGGGCCAGCGAGCCTTCCAACGCCACCGAGACGCTGCTTTTTGACCTGAAGACACGCCGTTGGGCCACAGATCTGATCGCGCGTCTGGGGTTGCCGGAGAGCATCTACCCGCCAGTGTTCGCCTCTGGCACGCAGATCGGCGAAGTCACCCCGGAGGCTGCCGCAGCGACCGGGCTGAAGGCAGGCACACCAGTGGTGACGGGCGGCGGCGATACCCAGTGTGCCCTGCTGGGGACAGGGGCGATTGAGGACGGGCAGATCAGCACCGTGTTGGGAACCTACGCGCCCTCCCAGCTCGTGGTGAATCGGCCGATCATTGACCCTCAGTACCGCGCCTGGAGTGGATGCCACGTGGTGCCCGGCAAGTGGGTCGTCGAGAGCACAGCGATGGAGGCGGGCCAGGCTTTCCGTTGGACGCGAGACGTCTTTTACGGCGGTGGTGGCACCGATGTGTATTCAATCATGGATGGGGAAGCGGCTATCGCACCGGTAGGAGCGCGAGGTATCCAGGCCTTCATTGGGCCACGGGTGTCCAATTATCGCTACCTGTCTTTTTCGGTGCGTGGCGCTTTCTTCTTCCAGTTGCCCCCTCTACCTGGATCGGCAAGCCGGGGGGATTTCGCTCGCGCCGTGTTGGAGAGCATTGCTTATGGCGTGCGGGCTAACATCGAGCGCTTGCAGAGCATCAGTGGCCGCCAGGTGACTAAGCTGCGCATTTGCGGCGGAGTGTCAAAAGGGCAGACCCTTCCTCGGGTATTGGCCGATGTGTTGAATATGCCGGTTCTGGTCCCTGAACTCAAGGAGGGGTCAGCGATGGGCGCGGCGCTTTGCGCGGCAGTAGGTAGCGGGAGCTTCAATTCCTTCAGCGAAGCGGTGGCAGCCATGGTTCACTGGGAGCGTGAACTCGTTCCCCATCCCGACCGGGTAGAGGCGTATCAGGCACTTTACGAGCAGTGGTTGGAACTGGCGCCCCAGGTGTACGGCCCTGAGGCGATTGGAGAAGTCTGATGATTATTGATGCGCACATGCACGTGGGACACGAGAACCTGATCTCTGAGGATATGGTCAGTTTCCTCAAGGGCAAGGGTGTGTGGAAAGAAATGCACCACAGACTCTCACCAGAGGGCGTCATAGAGGCATTGGATGAAGCAGGGATTGAGCGGGGGATAATCTTTCCGCTTACCTTCTCGCCTCCTCATGGTTCATGGCAGGCCCTTAATGACATGACCGCCGCTTACGTCCGGACTTATCCCGACCGGCTGATCGGCTTCGCGGTGGTCAACCCACGAGAAGTCGCCCAGAGCGTAGCGGAACTGGAGCGGGCAGTGGACGAACTGGGCCTGCGCGGGATCAAATTGCATCCCTCGATGCAGGAATTCTACCCCAACGACGAGGCATTCTTCCCCGTGTACGAGTTCGCGCAGGCGCGGGGCATACCGGTGCTTTGCCATACCGGGGCCAGTGCACCCAGCCATCCCGACAAGTATAGCCACCCCTTGCTCCTGGACGAAGTGGCTGTGAAATTCCCGGAACTGCGCCTGATCCTGGCCCACGCCGGGCGTCCGATGTACGCGGAGGCAGCCCTGTTGTTGCGCAAGCATCCCCACGTGTACGCCGACCTGTGTGCTAACGTCGGGCGACGGGATGGCGAGGCATTGCTGGCTTACGTCTTGCTGGCCCTGAAGGTGTACGCCGGAGCGACCAGCCGCCTGCTCTTTGGCAGCGACTACCCGATCTTTTGGCCGGCAGACTTTCTGGCTCAGGTGCGGGCTGCCGTGCACGGGGATTGGGCCCGGCGGTTGGGCTTGCAGGCCATTTCCGATGATGAACTGGAAATGATCCTGGGCGGGAATATATCATCCATCTTGAGCACCTTTGACGAAAACAGGGGGACATGATTGTGACCACAAAGATTTTCGCCTCGGCACGTTTGTCATCGCATTGGCTGGCAAGATTGCGGGAATACGGGCAGGTTGATCATTATGACTGGAGCGCGGCCGGCCGCCTGCTTAACGCGGAGGAACTGGCAAGCCGGATGCGGGATAGCGACATCCTGATCGTTGAGTCCGATCAGGTCACGGCTGAGATGATACGCCAGTCACCACAGTTGAAGCTGATCGCGGTCTGTCGGGGCGGGGTAATCAATGTAGATATCGACGCCGCTTCCGAGTTTGGCATCCTGGTTATCAATGCACCCGGTCGCAACGCCGATGCGGTTGCCGATCTGACCGTTTGTCTGATGATTATGGCCGCCCGGCACGTGCTCTCCGCTGCCCAGGCCCTGGCCGATGGTCGTTGGGCGCGTAATGGCCGTCGTTGGGCGTACGTAACCCATCAAGGGATAGAGCTGCCTGGCCGGACGGCGGGGTTGATAGGACTGGGAGCTATCGGCAAGCGAGTGGCTGGCCGGCTCAAGGGATTCGGGATGCGCCTGCTGGCCTATGACCCTTATGTTTCGCCAGAAACGGGCGCGGCTTTTGGCGTGGAGATGGTGGATCTGGTGACCTTGCTGCGCGAAGCGGATTTCGTTTCTCTGCACGTGGTAGTGACACCGGAGACGAAAGGAATGATCGGGGCAGAAGAGTTCGCGTTAATGAAACCGACCGCTTATTTGATCAACACGGCACGCGCAGCATTGGTGGATGAGCAGGCGATGCTGGAGGCATTGCGCGAAAAACGCATCGCCGGCGCAGCGCTGGATGTGTACCATCACGAGCCACTGTCACTTGACAATCCGTTGCTGTCGTTAGATAATGTCACCTGTACACCGCACATCGGCGGTGCCAGCCGGGATGTGGTTGACCACCAATCGCGCATGGTTGTGGAAGGCATCATAGATTTTCTGGAAGGGCGACAGCCGGCCTTTCCGGTAAACCTTGGCCGTGTGCGGGAGCGGTTCAACTGGAACAACGAGGCTCAAAAGGATTGACACCGTGACCGAATTGAGCAGAATCAAAGGCATTCCTTTATATGTGCAAATCCGGGAGGCTATCCGGGAGCAAATCGAGCGCGGGGAACTGCATGTCGGCGACAAGCTTCCTTCCGAGGAGGAACTCGCCGAGCAATTCGGCGTCAGCCGCATGACCGCACGACGGGGGCTGGATGATCTGGTCCAGGAAGGACTCTTGCAACGCAAGCACGGCGTAGGTACCCTGGTCGTATCGCGCCGGATCACGCGCAACTATACTCGCCTGACCAGCTTCTACGAGCAAGCAGCCGAAGAGGGTCTGGAGCCCTCGTCTAAACTGTTGGATTTCTCGGTGGTCCAGGCCTCTGCTGACCTGGCCAGCCGTTTGATGGTTGAGCCAGGTGCACCCGTGATGCGCATCACGCGCCTACGGCTGCTCGGTGGGGAGCCGATAGCCCTCCACGTAGCCCACGTTGCGCGTGATTTGTGTCCCGCATTGCTGAACGAAGACTTAGAGGATCAATCTTTGTACCGGCTCTATGAATCTCACGGTCTGAAGATTGTCTGGGCCAGGCAACGCATTGAAGCGCGTGCTGCCACTGGGGAACAGGCTCGCTACCTGGGGCTGAAGCCGGGTGCGCCGGTGCTTTACTCAGAACGTACGACTTACACAACTAACAACACGCCGATTGAATGGGTGCAGGCTTATGCCAGCGGTGCTCCCTACGCTATCGAGGTCACACTATTTCGCGACGAGAGTGCTTCGCCGAACATAATAGCAGGAGTCGAATAAATGGCCTTTATCGAACTGAAGCAGGCAGTGTATGAAGCGACAATGGCGCTGTATCACGCCGGCTTGATTCGTATGTCGGCCGGGAATGTCAGTGCCCGTGATGACGATGGACATGTGGCGATCACGCCGGGCGGTGTTCTATATGACCGTATGAGTGTGGATGATATCGTGATCGTTGACCTGGAGGGCAATGTGATCGAGGGGCAGCACCGGCCGTCCTCCGAAACGCCAATGCATACCACGCTCCTCAAAGGTTTGCCGGGGTGCGGGGCAGTTGTGCACACCCACTCGATCTATGCCATCACTTTCGCCGTGTTGGGCGAGGCGCTGCCCCCACTTTGCACTGAAGGGTTGGCTGCACGGGGCACGGTCCCTGTAGCCCGATACGCCCCACCGGGAACTCCACAGGCTGGCGAGGTGGCATTAGAAGCACTGCAGGCCACGCCGGGCCTGAGAGCAGTGTTGCTGCGGAATCACGGCCTGGTCGTCGTTGCCCCCGATTTGGAGACCGCTTGGCAAACAGCATATAAAGTCGAAATTCATGCCCAAATTACTTACCAGGCCCGGCAATTGGGCACACCAATCCCACTTAGCGATGAACAGATCGCCGAACTGTTCAGGGTCTACCGTAGCGTGCGAGAGGCTCGCTGATTTCATCTTCTCACCCCGCTTCCGCCGACGAAATCTTGGTGCGTCGCCTGATTGACTGACAAATCGTTCAGGACGCAGATTCACGCAGAATTTCGCAGATTATCTGCCGATGAACCCAGAAAATCAGCGTCCATCAGCGTTAATCTGCGTCCTATTTCTTGCTCCCAGGGCAAATCCAGAGTTTTGTCAGTCAACCAGGGTGCGTCGCCCAATCCAGTAAATGTAAGAACGGCTTACGATAAATCCAACGATGCTACCGCCGACAATCGCAATGATAATCCACTCCAAGAATTGGCTCAGGATAACTTTCCAAAACACTTTCGCCCAGTCTTGCCAGAAAGTTGGGGAGCGTTCTCCGAAGACAAGCAGATAGTCCATGTGAGGCAGCCCCCAAAAGGCAAGAAGGGCCGTGTAATATGTGTAGTAGCCGAAGATAGCACTACTCCAAACCGTTACACTTGCTAATGCTGAGGGGAGCGCTAACTTGTGACGGCGCGTTTCATAAATTGCAATGGGCACTACAGGGACGAGCCATACGCCGTAGTTCAAAGCGATTATAACGGGAACGACAAGAGGCGACTCCCCAAGTTGGCCCCACGAAATATGTGTCAACAGGTCGAGGTAATACCAGTCAACTACCCCGAACACCAGGCCGATGAGACAGTACACCAACCATCGTTCGTTCATGGTACTTTTTTTCATTTTCGCGATCCTTTACGAGACGTGCTGCAAGCCGTCCAACCGGCCGTTTGGAGTAGACACAGCACAAGCCGGAGAGTTCCCGACAGCGAGTACGAGTAAAAGAAAAGAGAGAGCCGTGCTGAAGCATCGGCACGGCTCTCCAGTTATCCCCTGCCTGAACACCAGCTCATGGTATGCGGAAGCGGAAGACCCACGGCCCGGCAAGCTGCACATCGCTATATGGAGGTACCAGCTCGGTTCCCACCAATTCGGTCACTGTCAGCGTCCACTCGCCCTGCCGTTCGTAGAGGGGTGCCAGGAATCCGTATTGGTAGCCAGGCGGGTCGTCGTTGCCAGAATATGCGGGATAGCCTTCGCTCTCCTCATCACCATCACCAGGTGCTTTCAGCAGTGCGATCGGGGTCCAGCGTGTCTCCGCTCCGCCGGGCGAATCGAAGCGCAGGTAGGCCCTGGTCTCCGAAGGGGTGACCACCACTCGCTCCAGGCACACGGCCACGCCGGCGGCCTCGACGGTCTGGTTCACCTCGGCCACCCGTCCGGGGATGAAGGGCACGCTGAAGTCGAAGGTGAGGGTACCAACGATAGTGGGCGTTGGTAGCGGCTCCAGCATCACCACCATCGAATCCGGTGGTTCGGCCGGAGGGCTGTCTGAGGTGGGAGATGCCTCGCATGCATCGGAGGGCAGTACAAGTTCCCCTACCTCCATCACCAACCGTAAGTCCAGCTCCTCAGGCACACCTGTCACGGCGGCAGCATCGAAAGAAAGTATGTACGCCCCTTCGCCGGGGGGAAGCGAGACATTGAAAATATCGGACTGACCAGCCGCCCCATAGCCAACCGTCGAGGGAAAGACAGTGCCGGCCGCATCGGTCAGTGTCAGGTGGTATGCGTCATACCGCTGGCCGGGGGGACTTTTGATGGTAAAGCCAATGACGATGCGGTTAGCGTCGGCGTAAGCCCGCTCCAGGGTGACGGTGACGCCATCCACCGTCTGGCTCAGGTTGAGCTCCTGAACCATGTTAGCCTGCTCAACGTGCCGCAGGCCGGCCTCCTGCTGGAACAGGCGGCTCATTACAATGGGGGCCAGGGCGTAGGTCACAGCCCCAAGGGTCAGGAACAGGGTCAGAGCCAGAAAAGCCCAACCCAGGCGGGTGACAGGCATGACCCGTGACCAACGGGATGGACGCCGTTGGGTCTGCACCTGGGCCCGAATCGCCGGCCATAGGTCCACGTTGGCGGGCACTTCTTGCTCGGCGAGTTCCTGCAAGATTTGTGTGACTTGCTGCTTTTCCATAGCGATTTACCTCCTGCTGACTTTTGTTGGGAAGAGAATGGCGAAACGAACGGCGGCCA
>Ga0164318_10006957_pt1 | contig 10967 bp, 17 predicted proteins | sample GuaBasSedimGuay9_FD_113734 | JGI IMG/M metagenome (GOLD analysis project Ga0164318, IMG submission 113734) | Subseafloor sediment microbial communities from Guaymas Basin, Gulf of California, Mexico - Guay9, Core 4571-4, 0-3 cm | ecosystem: Environmental > Aquatic > Marine > Hydrothermal vents...
TGCTATATCCTTCAAATCAAAGCATTGTACCTTTTTCCCTTCAAAGTTGTTGATTTTTCTTCTGAAGCTCTTTGCGAATATTGCAAAGTTTTCTTTACGCTTTTCATTGTTCCATTTCACATATTCTTTCTTTTCGTAAAGCTCTTTTAGAATGGGTTTTGGATTAATATTGTCCTTCCATTTGCATTCTGCAAATAAAATTTGTTTTGTTTTTTCATTAATGCCAACTATATCTATTTCCTTATCCTTATGCCACCATTTACCAATTTTAGTTAAATTAAACATATTTCTTTCATTCAAAATCTCGAGTATTATATTTTCAAAATGCTTTCCAATATGCGAATTCAGCTCTGGTTTTATATGATTTCTAAATACACTTTCGATGTTACCAATTTCTAATTCATCCGTATTTGGGTAAACAAACCTGAACCAGAAATCAAATAAGTTATCTACGAGCATATACCTTCCTTTCTTGGTTTTGTACGTTTCTGTAAGAGGTATAATACGCCTTACTAACTGCAATTCTATTAACACGGCTAAATATTTATTCACTATACTTTTACTTAGCCCAGTATCATTACATATTAATCCCATAGTATTGTTGCCTTTTGATATGGAAAGAAGTATTGAGAAATAATATCTTGGCTCTTCAACTTCCTGCCTCAGAACAAATTCTACATCTCTGTAAATAAAGCTATCCTCTTTCAAAATCTTTTGCTTTATGTTATGTTCAATACTCTTTTTTGTATCAATCTCAACAAAATATGCAGGAGTCCCGCCGAAGACAGAATAAAATTGAATAGCTTTCTCGATGCTAGGAAGGAAATTAAATATATGGGAAAATCTTAGGGGTTTGATTAACAATTGTCCAGTTCTTCTACCATAAATTGGGCTCCTATATTCCATAAACGATTCCATCATTCTTATCGATGAACCACATAAAATGAGGAAGATTTTGCTGTTCTTTAATTTTGAATCCCAATAGTCCTGTATTATAGATGGCAGCGATTTATCCTCTTTAGCTAGGTTTGGGAATTCATCTATTGCTATACATATCCTCTTTTTTGCTACCCTGCTTGTATATTCAAAGAAGCTGTCCCAATTCTTGAAACCCATTTTCCTCAAGAGTTCATCATTAAAATACCATGCTAATTTTTCTTTGAACCTTTCTAATTGCAACTTTTTTGCTTCATCCCTTGCTAGCAATCTTATACCCCTTACATTTTTTCTGTTAAGGAATTGTTCAATCAATTCACTCTTACCGATTCTTCTTCTTCCATAAATTATGATAAATTCTGCTCTATTGCTTTTGTATCTTTCTTCAAGCAAGCTTATCTCTTTTTCTCTGTTAATAAATATACTCATAAGTATAATACTTGAAAGTATATTTATAAAGATTTCGGTATCTTTTTTAATATTTAAATTCTTGCTTATTTTGTCCAAAGAAATGCGGAAAATAATTATTTATGTGATTGTAGAAATTAGTAGTATATGAAAGAAGAATTTTTTATATAGAAAAGGATGGGAAGCTTACTTTGCCTACTTCAACAGAGCATCTACCATTTAAAGTGAAAAAGAAATCTATATTTGTTAACCTAAACGGATTGGTAGAATTCTTTATTTAAACATACAGCACTAACTATATTGTGTTAATCATGAAAAAATTCATATCTGCCGGTGGTATAGTAAAGAATAAAGAAAATATGATTTGTCTTACTAATGAAAATGATCGGTGGTTAATACCGAAAGGTACGCCAAAACCAAATGAAAATTTATTGGAAACTGCTGTAAGGGAAATAGCAGAAGAAACGGGGATAACAAAGTTGAAATTATTGAGTAAGCTGGGTACTGTTACAAGAAAATCGTTTGAGGAAGGGAAGGTAGTTGATAAGGAGATTCATGTATTTTTATTTGAAAGTAACCAGAAGGAATTAAATCCTTCTGATAAAAAACACCACGCAAAAAGCTAGATTGTACTTTAAAGAGGAAAAAGAGTTTCTTTTGAAAAATAAGGATAAAATAATGAATTACCCTTAATTAAGATCCTTTCTTCTATCAGTAAATGCTTATAAAAGTGGCACGAAGCTAAATAAGCTTCCAAACGAGATAGTTTTCATTAACTATTGCTGAAACTTTTCCTTTTCTGTGTAAGTAACTCAAATAAGCCATAGTTATTGTTTTTATTAGATAATATTGTTGTAGTGTAGTTAACCGAATATTGAAACCATCACATAACATTCTTATGATATCATCTGTGCTTTGCCTACCATGAAGATTATCGAGAATAAAGTTTTCAACATATAGTATTATCTCAACATTTAGATCTACCATTTGTTGAATATCGCTGAATGGTTCCCCATGTGAAGGGACATAAATCTTATAATCTGTAGTCTTTAATCTTTCAAGTGTTTGTCTTTGTGTATCAATATCAACATAAAAAGGTATTTTATGCTTTTTTAGCACATTTTCTGGGAAAATGCTATCACCACAAAACAATTACCCCCTAATGGATGTTTTGCTTTTAGAAACCTGTTTTCAAGTTCCTTTAAGGGCCTTGCACCAGAGAAAAAACAGAGCGGTTCTATAGAAGAATTCTCTATTATGCTCGCCTCTATCTTGGATGCATAAACAATTGCATTGTACCTTTTTTGTAAAAAATTTGCTACTGCAATGGTCTGCATGAGAATGCGTATTTATTATACTTCCGATCTGCCAGCCCCTCTCTTCAATAACTTTAGATATCTTTCTACCTGTATCGTCATCGAGCCCTGTATCCACAAGAACAACCATATCGCTATCTGGAATTACCCCTATATTCGTATAATCAAAGTTTTATTTTCTTCTCCCGCTCCTTTCTAAATTCTTCCATTGCCAAGAATATGATCTTATCCTTTTGCTTCTTCCAAAACCACATGCTGAGCAGTATTTTTTACTTACATTGTAGGAATGTCTACCACACCTTCTACAAACGATATGTGTTTTTTTATTCTTTTTTCCAAAACTGGGCGTGCCTTTCATTCATATCACTTCCCTGGAGATATAAGAACAATATTATCTCCCCTCACGAGCACTGTACCAAGCCTTAGTGTATTTTCTTTACCATGCAATTCAGCATCATCAAGCCATATATTAAGATGGGTATCAAACGCTCTTAGCGTCCCAACTATTTTTTCATTGGACTTAATGTATATTATAATTCTTTTATTTTCAGAACTTCCAAGCACATCCAATGGCCTTTGTTGCATTATCCCTCCTCCTTTTTGAATTTTTTAACCCTTAAACTTTTATAATTTATATGGCAATTACGTTTATATATATCGTTTGCATATATAAATATTGCGCAGTTGTGGTGATATGACAAAATGGCATACAAGATCAAATACAAAGAAGAGTGGAGGGAAATTAGGTAGATTTAGAAAAAAGAAGAAGTATCAGAGGGGTAGAGATTTTCTTGGAGTTAAGATCGGTGAGGATAAGAAAAAGATAGTAGATGGAAGAGGCAATAATTTTAAAATAAGACTTCTTTCTGCAGGCAAGGCAAATGTTGCAGACCAGAAGACAGGAAAAACTAAAATAGTAAAGGTAGAAAGCGTTGTTAAGAATGAGGCAAATCCACATTTTGTAAGAAGAAACATAATCACGAAAGGTGCTATAATAAAAACTGAGATTGGCTATGCAAGGGTTACAAGCAGACCATCTCAGGATGGAATAGTTAATGCTGTGCTTATTGAAAAAATAACAAAATAAGCAGCTTGTTCAATATTTCAGTTTGCGTTAACCATTGGCATTTACCATCTATACACTTGTATTATTGTTATCGCTACTACATCTCCCATAAGTAGACCAGCCACAAAAGCTTTTAATAGGGAGTTAATATAAACTCTTTTTCATCCTTGTTGATAAAAATTACTTTAAACTCCTTTGAAGCATTGAAAACCGTGACTTTCCTTGTACACATACATCTGCAAAGTGTGCCGTATTGTTTTTCGATTATCTTGTAAGTAGAGTCTTCCTTTTCAACTTTGATCTCAGTACCACAACAGTTAACCCAGACGTAAGCAGTTAAGGTTTTTGTAAATTCATCATACTCTATAGGCATCCTTTCTTCAGGAGCCCAAGGCCTTTCACATTTCTCAACTTTATAATTCAAGTCTTTGTTGGTTTTAAGAAATGGCGCATAAAGCAAATAAGCTAAAATAAGATATAATAAAAACTGTTAGATACAAACCTATGTATTTTTTCTGAGATTTTTTAACGAGAGCCTTTAACCCCTTTCTTTTCTTTCATTCTTTCTGCCTCTTCCGATCAATTTAACGAATTTTTCTGGGTTTTTAACTGAAAGGATTATTCTTTTCCAATAGCTATTTTTTCTTTCAATCTCAATACTTTTGCCGTGGTGAATTGCAAAGTAAAGCTTCCTTCCGAAACCAATTCTTAAGCCCCAACCAACATACCAAGGAATTTTATCTATTATTCTAACATTTACTACATCTGAGAATGGGATTTCGTATCTGAAAGGCCAGAAGCAAGCTTCTATTCTGTTATTGTAAACTCTAAAACAGCTAGGAAAAAGTAAACGATAGGATTTTTCCTCATAGATAGGTTCCATTTTCCCACACTTTATTGTAAAAGAAGAAAAGTTAAAAATTTGTAAGCTTTAACATAACCATACATAATGCAAAAAGATAAGATATATAATAAGCAAGATCGCGCCAAACCATCGTTTTGTTTCTTTTGTGTATAAAAAAACCAAAAGCAATAATGAAAGAGCAAAAAGAATTATAAACGGTCTTACTATATCCATACCCGTTATTGTTAGCGGTCTTACTATAGAAGCAAGCCCTAATACAAGAACAATGTTAATTATATTACTTCCTATAATATTGCCAACTACTATTCCTTTCCTTTTCTTTGCTATCGCTACTATCGTTGTTGCCAGTTCTGGTAAGGAGGTGCCAACAGCTACAAGTGTCATACCTATTACGTACTCTGAAATCCCAAGCAGACGTGCAAGTGTAGTTGAGGCCTTTATAAGAACATTTGCACCAATGATTACACCAATAATACCAGAAATAAAAAATAATATACTCTCTTTCAAAAACCTTATCTCCTCTTCCTTTTTGTTTTCAAAAATTCCTTTTACCCTTGCTACCATATTACCCTTCTCCCTCCCTTTCAAATATCTTATGTAAATAATATACAGAACAACAAAAAACAAGCCTTCATATCTCGAAAGTGTATAGCTTGTTAAGATAAATACAAACAGCAGGAGCTCAATACAGCACATTATCATTATATCTATCAAATCTCTTTCCCCAGCTCTTATCTTTGCAACAAGCATCGGTATTCCCAATATAAGTCCTATATTAGCTATGTTACTTCCTATGATATTTCCTATTGCTATACCCTCTATGGAGAAAAATGAAGATATAACCGATACGGCAAGCTCAGGGAGCGATGTAGCAAACGCAACTAAAGTAAGCCCAATTACATACTCAGATATGTTAAACATGTGTGCAATTCCCGTAGCACCATCTATAAATACATCACTACCCTTGATAAGAGAATAAAATCCTATAAATAATGAAATTGAAAGCAATAGGTAAAGATAAAAATTCGTAGTGGTGATGTTGCCTAAAAGTAAATAAACCATGACTACAAGTATCATAAACAAAAAATAAGTCTTGTGCCTCATTAATAAGAATTCGAAGAGGTTAAATTTATTATTTCATCTCAATATCTATCTTCACACCTTCTGGGATCGGTATTCTTACTATCTGTCTTAATGCTCTTTCATTTGCACCTATATCTATTACCCTCCTGTGTATTCTCATTTCCCATTTGTCCCAAGTGGCATTTCCGTGACCAGTACCATCTCCGCATGGGGTTTTCATTGTCCAGACCCTCAGTTTTTTTGTTGGAAGAGGAACAGGGCCTTTAAATGATGTCCCATACTTCTCAGCAATCTCTTTTATTTGCCTGCATATCTCTTCAAGTTGTTTATAATCCCTGCCTGCTAATTTTATTCTTGCAAACTCCATCATCATCACCTCTTTGATCTCTGTTTATATCTCCTTGGACCTTGTGAACTCCTAGGAGGTTTATGTGGTTCGGTTCTTCTTGAATCATATATAAGTAAATTTCTATCATAACCCATAAATGTTTTTCTTAAGTTGGGATTGAACTCAACAAGGCCTCTTGCTATTGACTGCCTTATAGCCTCTGCCTGACCCATAACACCGCCGCCCTTTACATTCACATAAAAATCATACCCTTTCCATAGATCCCCAGATAGCAGTAAAGGTTCTTGGATAAGCAATCTTACCGTCTCGTTCCCAAATATGTTCAGGGGTACATTATTTATATAAACCGCTCCCTTTCCAGGCTTTATAACGGTTCTTGCAACCGCTCTTTTCCTCTTGCCTACAGTAAATACTAAACTCTTCTTCTCAGCCTTACTTTTCTCTCTGCCTATCTTTTCTTTACTCGTGGCCTTCTCAGCCTTCTTTACAGCCTTTTTCATTTCTACCACACCTTCTTAGCCCCAATCTTTTCAGCAACTTTGCCTAATGTAGTATATTTATGCTCTAACCTGTTTTTAGCAGCTTCTATTATCTCAAATTCCTTCTCTTTTAGGTTCTCTGGAACTGAAATATAAACCTTCAATCTTTTTAATGCTTCCCTTCCTCTTGGTTTTTTATAAGGAAGCATACCTCTTACAACCCTCTTGAATATTTTGTCTGGATAGCGAGGATAGAATGGGCCATGATAAGGATCACCCCGTTCAACCTTCTCTTTAAAAATTTCAAATACAGCTTTGGGGTTTCCAGAGATAACAACATGCTCTGCATTAACAACATTTATCTTCTCACCATTAAGTAACCTTTTGGCAATAATCGATGCGAGCCTTCCTAATATACAATCCCTAGCATCAATATATTTTTCATGCATGCTATCCCATAATCTTTAACTTTGATGGGTTAAATTTAAATACCTCATTTATTGGTATGCATTTTCCTCCAGCCTTCTTTATTTTCTCCTCCGCCCCTTTAGAAAACCTTAAAGCTATTATATTAACAGGCTTTGTTAGCTCACCCTCACCAAGTACAACCCCGGGGACAACAACATTATCCCCTTCTTTTGCATACTTTTCTATTTTATAAATATTAACCTCTATATGTTTCCTTCTAGGTTTATTTAATGCTTTTGCAAGAGCCTTCCAAAACGGCCTATTCAACCCTTTATTATACAATTCTTCTATAAGCTTCCTTAGCGATTCGTGCTTATCCCTTATTTTCATACTTTTCACCTTGCCTCTTTTCCAAAATCTTTATTTTTTTACTTTATAATATTAAAGATTTAAATCTTGTGACTTAATTAAATAATTGAGGGTTATGAAAAAGAATAAAATAAACATGCCGATGTCGACTGCAGGGCTTATAAGGTATTTTGATGAATCAGAGGAAAGGATAAAGATAAAACCAGAGCATGTAATAATTTTTTCCATTATATTGCTTGTTGTCGAGCTTTTCCTAAAATTTATGGGTTAGTCTAAAATATCGATCAATTTCTTTATATCCTTGGAAAGCCTTACCACAAAGAGCTTTCTATCTTTCTCCTTTTTTATGATCCCCATTCTTTCAAGCCTTTTAAGGACTCTGTGTACCTTTACCTTGCTAAGTTTACTTTTTTTCACAATTTCTGACTGATATATAGGGTTGTTGTCCAACAGTATGGAAAAAATCCTCAACTCATCGCCACTTAAGAATTTCAGGATTGTATTTTTATCAACCCTTATACCCCTTTCATAGAATGGAAAGAGTAAATAATACAGGAGGCTTCCTATAAAAAGTCCAAGAGAAGCGAGTAAAGGTATAAAAAGCCATACGGGTATTGCACACCCACAAGTATTTCCACTCTCTATCTGTATTTGAACATACAACGAGCTAATGGCAACTATAAAAACAAAGATAGAGATTATTAGCATACATACAATCATTTTCTTATACATATCATTTACAAATTTCTGACTCAAGCTTTAAAAAGCTTCTTGATTTAATATGGCTCTTGCTGCTATATAACCAATATAGTTTGCAAATACGATTTTATCTTTATGTTTAAGTGCAACACTTTCTTCTTTGATCTCTTTACCCTTTGGTGTTGGATATACGGTTACTGCCCTTACGTGCCATTCATCTCCTCGAATCTCAACATCATCACCCACCTTGATTATAGCAATTCCTCTTGCCTGTTTAAATCTCTCCATCTCATCTATAAGTATATCGCAGCCATAGGTATCATAGTAAGAGCACAATTCATCTATGTCATCAATATAACCGGTAAAACATACAAATGACTTTCCATCCAGCTTATCGTTAAGCATAAAGCTTGGCCCAGATAGCTTGATATTTACCTTCTCCAGCATATCGCAAACAGAGATATCTTTGAAAAGATTTGCTACCAGCCTTTGTAAGAAGGCTGGATTCTTGGGGAGAAGATACGCTCCGGGCACTTCTTTACAATCATAAAATACCTTGAACAATTTTTGTCCATCTTCATCATAAACCCTTCCGATTAAGTAATCCTCATCACTTTCATTAAACAAAAACAAACCGATATGACAAAGATTCGGACTCATTTCCTTTATCTCATCCTTGCCATACATTCCAGAATCCCTTATATCACAGAATGCCTTGTAATAGTATTCCCTTAAAGGAGCGAAAGCTAACGTATCACTTTCGTACCCGGGCTTGTATTTTACTGTAGAGAGTAGTCTGTTAGGCTTTAGGCCCTTATATTCTATTATATCTGGAGATGCCACCAACCTGTCATATCCCCTTCTTTCATACTCCTCCTTAACCTTTGGGTGGATATCCAGCTCATTAGAAACTTCTATTCTGAGCCTTGATCCGAGATTGATAAATTCCATATAGGAAGGTATGGTTAAAGCTATATAAATTTTATTTACCATAAAGACAGTACAAGGTGCTTTTTGGCAAAACAGGATTACAGCAACTCAAATTCCCCTCTTATTAACCCCCTTTCTTGTATCCTTTTGCATATTTCACAAAATCTTGCTCCAGTCTCATTGGGCTTTATTTGATTGCTTGCTATTTTTCTAACAAAATCGCTTAGCATGTCCGAAATCTCTGGATCATACTCAAACACAAATTTTTTCTTTCCCCTTAGCTCTTTTTTATACTGAGAAATTGCTGGCTGTGTTGTATCGAGCATAATAGCGGCCTGTACTTGAGAAAATCCATAATCCTCTATTAGCATCCTTGCCATTATTGCTCTGATTCTTGGTAAAACATCTCTTACTATGGTTTCGCATACAGGCTTCATAATAACTAATGGACAAAAAGTTTTTATAAATATAACGGTGTTATAAAAGCTATCCCGAGCCCAGCCACGCCATTATTTGCGGAATCCCATAAAATCCTGCAAATGCTATCATTAATGATCTAGGTAGCTTGCCAATCAAAACCGCAATAAAGAATTTTCTCACGCTGTATTTTACCCCACCAGCAGCTATACCCATTATATCCATAGGTAGTGGTGTGAAAGAAAATATAACTATCGCAAGAAACCCATATTTTTTTATTATCCTGTCAAACTTTGCTTCATCATTTTTTCTTAAAATCTTTCTTCCAAGATAGCCAGCATAGTATCCCGTTAGCTCTCCTATTGCGCTTCCAACAGCCGCAATTGTCCCTACCAGTAAGGGATTTAGTATCGCAGAGGATAAGAAAAGTATCATGTCTGTTGGAACAGGCAATAATATGCTTGCTGACCCTATCATAGATACCAAAAAAATGCCCGCATAGCCAGCTGCCTGAACAAGAGCCAAGCCAAAGGAAATAAAATTGCCCGCCATCTAAAAATTTAATTTTATAATTATAAAAACCTATACATTAATGATTACGAGGAAAGGGCTCGTGGTCTAGTGGCTATGACGCTGCCCTCACACGGCAGAGGTCCTGGGTTCAAATCCCAGCGAGCCCATTTAATAGGTGTTTTTATGAGATGTGCCAAAAAAGCGTGCTTTATTATATTATTGTTTCTGATTCTTCTAACAGCTGTTTACTTCACGGGCAATAACTACGAAAGAGCAAGGGTTAAGAAAGTCATAGATGGCGATACCATATTGCTTGAAGATGGGAGAAAGGTGAGGTTGCTTTCAATAAATGCACCTGAAAGGGGCCAAAGATATTATGAAGATGCAAAGGCGTTTTTAAAAGGGATGGTAGAAGGTAAGATGGTAGTGCTGGAAAGAGATGTGGCAGGGAAGGATGAATATGGAAGGGCCTTAAGATATGTATATATTAACTCGACATTCATTAACTTAGAAATGGTGAAGAAAGGCTTGGCTATTGCGTATATAATAGAACCGAATACAAAGTATAAGAAAATCTTTATAGAGGCTGAAAGATACGCAATAAAGAACAAGCTTGGCATGTGGAGCACGCATAACTTTAGTTCATGCAGGGATTGTATAAAGATAAAATATTTCCATTTTGATGCAAGAGGCAATGATTGTAAAAATGCTAACGATGAATATGTTGTGTTTGAAAATATATGCAAGATGGATTGCGATCTAACCAATTGGTCTGTACAAGATGAATCAAACAATATCTATATATTCAAAAATTATACGCTAAGGTCTGGCAAAACCGTAACATTGCATAGTGGTGATGGGATTGACACAGAAGAAGAGCTGTATTGGAATAATAAAAAATCGTGCAAGGCTGTATGGAATAATAACGGCGACACCTTATTTTTAAAGGATCAGAATAATAATCTTATCCTTTTATATAGATACTAAAAGTCCTTGATTATGGGGACGGCTTTGGGACAAAATTAATTTCTATCCTTCACTATTACTAAATATACCTTCCTGCCCAGATATTCTTTTGGACAATCAACCTTTGCACCGTTCCCGAATCTTGTTACCCTCCTAACTAAAA
>Ga0164318_10006958_pt1 | contig 10966 bp, 9 predicted proteins | sample GuaBasSedimGuay9_FD_113734 | JGI IMG/M metagenome (GOLD analysis project Ga0164318, IMG submission 113734) | Subseafloor sediment microbial communities from Guaymas Basin, Gulf of California, Mexico - Guay9, Core 4571-4, 0-3 cm | ecosystem: Environmental > Aquatic > Marine > Hydrothermal vents >...
TAAGGGATGGTTGAAGTCTAGCGTGATTGTATCTTCATCCTTGGCGATAATTTGGGCACTGAAAACATTATCTTTTTCATCGCGCAAATCCAAAAACGTTCCCACCTTTAAAGGAATATCAATAGCAAACTCGTCCTGATTAGCTTTGTGTATAGAAGCCGGGTCTACCTCTCCGTAAGCGTCAGCGGCAGCGAGAGGAATGGTTTTGCTCTCTCCGATCGACATGCCGTACAAGGCCTCCTCAAGAGCGGGTAGAATTTGTCCCCGACCCTGAATAAATTGAATTGGTTTGGTTTCAGCGGTGCTTTCCAAAACTTCATCTTCAATGATCAGAGCGTAATCTAGGCTGACAACAAGGCCATCTATAACTTGATTGGGGGTTTCTTCATTCATTATATTTACTCCACTTCATACAGACACAGCAGGTGCTTGAGAACCAGCTGCAATATGCCAGGTACATTCCTGGGGGCTAAAAACTAAGTGATACGTCTGCGCATTAATGTCCATGACCAGAAAATGTTTCCCAACTTCGTCTGCCCATTGACGTCCAAAACTGTGAACGCGGTGCGAATTTTTGCCAATGCAAAAACTGTGGGGGATAATTTTACCTGATGCGGTAAATTGGGCGGTGACCTCTATTTTTTTCATGGATATTGACCAGTTAAATAATCGTAAAGGAATTGGAGTGCAACTTGGGCGGATTCCTGTTTATTGGCGAGACGATCCCCCCCTGCGGTGTGGCACTTCGTCCAGGTTCCGTGCGGAGTGCTAAGCCCAAAGCAAGTGAACCCGACAGGCTTTTCGGGGGTTCCCCCGCTAGGGCCGGCAATCCCGCTCACGCTTAGGCCTACATCCGCGGCTAAGGCGTGGCGCACGCCATCTGCCATCTCACGAACGGTATTCTCGCTTACCGCGCCATATTTTTCTAGTGTATCCCACGAGACGCCTAATAAACGCACTTTAGCGCTATAAGCATAGGCCGTGATACTGCCCAAATAATAGGTAGATGAGCCGGGAATGTTGGTGATGCGGTGACCAATTAGTCCTCCCGTGCAAGATTCAGCCACGGCCAATAGCCAGCCTCGCTCGCGGAGCAATTTTCCAATTAGTTCTTCAAGGGATTTTTGCGTCATTTGTTTCCTTTGGTTTTCTACACCTTCTCCACGACCCAAAAATGAGAAAGCCCAAATATTTTTAGAGGTGTGCGCTCTAGGAGTTGCAAAATAGCGCGTAGGGCTTGTCCCAGGCGGGGGCGTTTGGCAATAATATTATCGTAAGCACCAAAAATCACGGTGCGAGAGATGAACTTGACCGGCAACCCCGCGAATAGTTTGTTCAGACCGCCCCAGGTATAAATTTCAACATGGGGGGCAAGTTTATCTCGTTGTGAACGGGGAAGGTAATTAACAAGAGGAATGTTGCCGAACATATATTCCCCTTTCCAGTATATGCCATGGGTTTCAAAGGGATAGCCTCGGTTGGGGCAGAATAAAACCAAGCGTCCGCCGGGGCGCAGTGCCCGCACTATTTCGGCGATGGCGGCGCGGTCGTCTTGGACGTGTTCAATGACTTCGTGGCTGAGGATGAGGTCAAAGGTGTTTTCGGGGAATGGGAGGTGTTCGCCTGCCGCGTTGAGGATGTGTGGGGCGTGCTGGCGGGCTTCTACCGCGCGGGGGTAGTCGTACTCTAGCCCGAAGACAGTGCCAGCTAAGGGCGCAAGATGTTTGATGTACATTCCTACGCCGCACCCGTTTTCTAGGATGCGGCCTTTAACGCGCTCCCCGGCGGCTTTTAGTGTCATTTCTAGGCGGCGTTGTTGCCCATCCCGCCAAACGTAAGATGGTTCGCCGCAGAGGGCGGCTTTGTCGTTGGCTTGGGTTTGTTGGTTCATTTTTCTCCCCAGTGAATGGCTATGGTTCCGAACATGTAGCGTTGATAGGCCACTTTTCGGAATCCGGTGGCCGCTAAATAAGCGGCGAGTTTTTCGGCTTGTAGGAAGTTTTCGGAGGAGGCGGGTAAGTAGGTGTAATCTTTTTTGTGTCCGGTGAGCGCATGTCCTAGTGCGGGGATGATTTTGCGCATGTAAAATTTAATGAGGGGTGAGAATAGGTTTGGGGTTGGCTGGGTGGTGTCTAGGGAGACGAATTTACCTTCGGGTTTGAGGACACGGTATTGTTCGGTGAGGCTTTGGGGGAGGTTGGCGACATTTCGCAGCAGGAAGCCAGAGATTACGGTGTTGAATGTGTTGTTGGGGAAGGGGAGGTGAAGGGCGTCTGCCGCGTTCCAGGCGATGTGCGGGGTGGGGTACTTTTGCCGGCCTATGTGCATCATGGGGATGGTGAAGTCTGTGGCTATGGTGTGGCTGTTTGGGCGTTGAAGAGTGGCACTCCACGCTAAATCACCGGTTCCTGCGCCAAGGTCTAGGATAAGGGCGTTGGGGGGGAGTTCGGCACGTTGAATTACAATTCGGCGCCAGCGGGCGTCTTGTCCGCCCGTTATCACCCGATTCATAAAATCATAATTAGGCGCGATGCGGGTGAACATATCCCGAACCGCGCCAGGTTGTTTGTTATTAGGTGCTGTTTTTGTTTCCACTAGTTTTTAAGAGAGGTATGTTTGGGCCATTTTTTGGCCTTCTTCTATATTGACTTTGGCAAGGAAGAACGCGCCGAGGATGAAGAGGCTTAGGAGGGAGAGGATACCGTATCTGGCGTTGCCGGTGATGACTGTTATGCTTCCCATGAGAGCTGGGCCAATGACGGCGGCGAATTTTCCGAGCATGTTGTAAAAGCCAAAGAATTCAGCGGATTTGGCTTTTGGTATGAGGCGGGTGTAGAAGCTGCGGCTGAGGGCTTGAATGCCGCCTTGGAATAAGCCTATCATGGCCGCTAGGGCGTAGAAGTGCCATTCTTTCATCATTAGGAAGCCCAGGAATGTAATTACTCCGTACCCTGAAATGGCGATGAAAATGGCTTTTTTGAGGCCAATTTTGGAAGCGAACCAATTATAGAGTAGAGCGGCGGGGAAGGCGATGAATTGTACCATGAGCAGGGCTATGATGAGGGCGCTGCTGGGGAAGCCTAGGGTCATGCCGTAGTCGACTGCCATGCGGACGATGGTGTCGACTCCGTCAATATAGAGCCAGTAGGCTAAGAGGAAAAGTCCAATTACTTTTAGGTGTCGGATGTCTTGAAGGGTGCTTATCAATTGTTTCCAGCCTAGGGCGAAGGCGGCACCGAGTTTTACGGGTTCGTGGATTTTTGGTTCTTTTACCCATAGCGCGGTTGGGATGGAGAATATGGCCCACCATACAGCAACCGAGATAAATGAGATGCGGATTGCTGTTCCGCCGTCTGGGATGCCGAATAACGCTGGTTTTTGGAACATGATGACGTTTACTAAGAAGAGCAATCCGCCGCCAATGTATCCGAGCGCGAAACCCAGTGAGGAGGCGTAATCGACCTTTTTTCCAGAGGCTACGCTGGGGAGGAGGGAGTCGTAGAAGATGTTGCCGCCAGAGAAGCCGACTGTAGCAGCTACGTAAAGCATGACGGCCAATTGCCAATATCCCTGAGAGACGAACCAGAGTCCACCGGTTGCTACTATTCCTAAAAGGGCAAAAGTGAAGAGGAATTTTTTCTTGGCGCTTCCTCTGTCTGCCACGGCCCCCAGGAAGGGGGCTAAGATAGCAATAATTATGGAGGCAATAGAGTTTGCCATTCCAAGGTAAAAGGTGCTTTCTGTAGGGTTGTTGGGGTTGGCCCAATATTCTTTGAAGAAAAGTGGGAAGAATCCGGCCATTACTGTGGTGGCAAAGGCGGAGTTGGCCCAATCGTACATGGCCCAAGCATTGATGGAACGGCGCTGAGTTTTTAAGTTCATGTTAGCCTCCAAAGGCAAAAAGTTGTTTTGGAACCTCATTATATTATAGAAATAGGAGTTGAGGGAAGTGAAGTTTTGATGGGTGTGCTAAAAAGTTGTTGTAATGTTGATTCCCATAGTTGCTAACAATATTGGCTCTTGTGTAGTATTTGTGCAAAAGGGCAAGATGAATCTTGCGTTACGGAACGTAGGGCGACATTTATGTCATCTTTGCACATTTTTTACAGATGAGCCACAATATTTTGTGGGTGAATGTTCCGGCCATGTCCGCGTTCCGTTTTTCACTCTAGTAAGGGTGTTTTGCGACCAGACATTTTTGCAAAATTGAACAATTTAGGATTTGGTTATCTGGTTTAAAATCTGTTATAATCATTGGTACGTTATAAAACATTCCCTTTATTAGCTATAATTGAAAATCTTATGGAATTTGAAAAAATTGGTCGCTATCAGATAGAAGAAGAAGTGGGCAAAGGCGGGATGGCTACGGTTTTCCGAGCCAAAGATCCGCGTTTTGAACGTGATGTTGCTGTTAAGGTGCTTCCGACCGCTTTTTTGCATGATGAACTCTTTCGGGCACGTTTTACGCGTGAGGCTAAAACAATTGCCACGCTTGAGCATAGTGCTATTGTGCCGGTTTATGATTTCGGAGAAGAAGACGGGCAACCTTACATTGTTATGCGTCTGATGTCCGGCGGATCGCTGGCTGACAAACTTGACAAAGGTCCATTGTCTCTTGAAGAAGCCGTAAAAGTTGTTTCTCAATTGGCTCCAGCTTTGGATGTGGCTCATAAACGAGGTATTATTCACAGGGATATGAAGCCGGCCAATATTCTTTTTGACAGGTATGGAGATGCTTACTTGTCTGATTTTGGCATAGCTCGCGTGACTCAGGCTGCTCAGACACTTACCGGGGAGAATGTTCTGGGTACTCCCTCTTATATGAGCCCTGAGCAGGTACACGGTGACAAAGATTTAGATGGGCGTTGTGACCTTTATGCGTTGGGAATCATTTTTTATCAAATGTTGGTCGGTAGTGTTCCATTCCAAGCTACTACACCAGCTAAGGTGATGATGATGCAGGTGCTTGATCCTGTGCCAAGCTTCTTGGATACAGGGTTGGATTTGCCAGATATGCTTGAGGTATGGCTTGAAAAAGCGATGGCTAAGGATCCAGAAGATCGTTTTGCTAATGCTTTGGATATGCTTGACGCGCTCAAAGACGCTGTGCAAGGACACGAGCATCACACTTTGAAGATATCTTCTAAGAAAGTTGGCGACAAATCAAATGGCGCGACAGTACGTCAGCAGCCGCTTACCGTGGTAACAGAATCTAAACAAAGCAAGGGTAAGTATTTTCGTTTGGGAGCTTTTGTTGTGATAGGTCTGGCTGTGATCACGCTTGGCATTTTTGGTTTCCTGGGAAAAGGTCCTTTGGCTATGCTATCGCCAGCTTCTCCCACTGAAAGCATATTAGAACCCGCGAATACGGAGTTGGCGCCCGTTGCCACGGTTGCTTCTATTTCAATTTCTCCTACAGCTACACAGCAATCACTTGTTGTGGCAACAATGGCTCTCGTAGAACCTACAGAGACATTAGCTCCAACAGAGACATTGGTGCCTACCGCCACCAGTGTCCCAGAAGTACTTACCATGGGCGGCGCGGACAAAATAGCATTCTTTAATAATAATGATATTTGGGTCGTGAACATTGATGGCAGCGATTTGCAGCAGTTAACTGAAGATGGCTCCGAAAAGCATGATCTGAGCTGGGGGCCTAATGGAGAGATACTTTATTATATTTTAGGTAAATGTATTTGGAGCTTGGAGTTGGAAAGTGGTCGCTTAGATTATGTCGCTTGCTTTGAGACGGCGCGTTTCTTAGAAGCTTTTGTGATCTCTCCAGATGGAGAGCAAGTTGCCATTAGTCTTAATCGGGAATTGTTCATTGTTCCTTTCGATAAAGAGCGTTTACGAGAAGCGCGTTATCATACGGATTTAAAAGAAATGTCAGAATGTGCGGCTTTTTCTCCTTGGTTAACTATAGAAGGCAAGGCGAGAGCGGTTGAAGAAGTTCGTTGGGCTCAAGATATGAAAAGCATTTCTGTGTTGATGTTGAGCGCACAAGGAAATATTCAAGGGGATATCATTATGATACTAGGTGTTGATGATTGTAACTATCAGCCAAATCGGCTTGACGAATTCCCCGGAACCCGTTTCCCTGTTGCGCAATATGAGGCTTCTCCGTATTTGCAGAATTTTGCTTACGATGGGGCTTATTTGTACGCTCTCACTAGTTATACCCGCAATGATGGTTATGGATACCTCTATTTTTATAATGCTGATTTACATAGAGCAAATCTGGAAGTTGACCCTATTGGCGGTGGGTGCTGTTACCGTGATCCGGCCTTTAGCCCGGACGGACGTTATTTGATATTTGCCTATCAGCCTTTTGAGGCCGGTGCTATGCCTCAATTGTATTACATTCACTACGCTTCCATAGGCACTGGGGCGAGCTATGAACCAATTCCTCTCCCAGAGGGCTTTTTCACCGACACCTTAGCTAAACCTCAACCTGTTCTGCGACCAGCTAGCGGGCAAGAATAGATGCAAAGTAACCGTTCAGGCGAGGCATTCTTGCCAGCGGAGAGAGTGACACATCTGAGTTTTTGATTAGAGGGACGTGAACGGTTATTACGTAAACTCTGACAGCGGTTTTGCGTGTCTCAAAAGTTCATAATTTATGAGTAAGACGTTTCGGCCTTCGCATACCTTTGCGAAACTTAAGTTGACGCGCTCAATGGCTCATGCTATTATGCTAGCATAATTATTTATTTGCTTTACCTTGCAAGTTTTAAGGGATTATCATTTTTATTTTATTATCGTTTTATCTGCCATTCTTTACTGTACAACTTCACTCTTTCTATTACAGGAATCTATAAACCTGCTGGCTGGATAAATTAAATTTAATTAATAAAATATCCTTTTATTAACTTGACGAGTGTGGGTAAAGCCTACTCGTTTTTATGTTTAAAGGAGTGGCACAGTGAGCTTGGAATTTATTATTCGAATTATTGGCATGATAATTTTAGGGGTTAGCGGAGGGTATTTAGGGGTCAATTTAAGCACTTTTAGCGCAACTTCCCCTCAAGAGAACGCGGCTATCTTTTCCTTGGTGGGGGCATTGATAGGATTAATACTGACGCCATTTTTGACAACGCGCCCATTAAAAGCATTGCAGGCGTTATTTTCCCGGCTAGAGACGAAAACTCTGGGGTCAGGGTTGATAGGTTTGTCAGCCGGTTTGGTAATTGCGGCCTTACTGGCCTTTCCGCTTTCTTTGTTGCCCGCCCCATTCGGAGAAATTTTACCCTTTATTGGCGCACTTCTTTTTTCTTATTTTGGAATTGCTATTTTTGTCATGCGCAGGAATGATTTGTTCTCGGTTTTCCGTGGCAAGGTATTTAAATCATCAGAAGACAGCAATAAGCTAAGCAAAGGAAGCGAACGGACTATTTTGATCGATACAAGCGTGATCATTGATGGCCGGATTGCTGATATTGCCGAGACAGGATTTTTGGTAGGAGAATTGCTCATTCCTCGGTTTGTGCTTGATGAGTTGCAGTATGTAGCCGATTCAGCCGATGGCTTACGGCGGCAGCGAGGACGGCGTGGAATGGAAATTTTATCAGGATTGCAAGAATCTCAAACAATCCCTGTTCGAATTAGCGATATTGATGTTGAGGGCACAAAAGAAGTCGATAGTAAATTAGTTATTCTGGCACGCCAAATGAGTTGTCCCATTTTAACAAACGACTACAACCTGAATCGAATAGCTGAATTGCAAGGGGTACCCGTCTTGAACATTAATGAATTAGCAAACGCGGTTAAGGCAGTGCTTTTACCAGGGGAGTCTGTGGATGTGGAAATTATCCAAGAAGGAAAAGAGCGTGGACAGGGAGTTGGTTATCTTTCGGACGGAACTATGGTAGTCGTTGAAGGCGGGCAAAATTACCTCAACAAAGAGATAGTAGTTCTCGTTACCAAAGTTTTGCAAACAGCTGCTGGGCGGATGATTTTCGCTCGCCCAAAGAACCTTTAGCAGTTTGTTAAGAAGTTGTTGGGAGAAATAGCATGTCTGTAAAAATATACAATACGCTTACTCGAAAAAAAGAACCTTTTGAACCATTAGAACCCGGCAAAGTTTTGATGTATGTCTGCGGACCGACTGTATACGATAAAGCCCACGTTGGGCACGCTATGTCAGTGTTAGTCTTTGATATTATTCGCCGTTACCTAGAATATCAAGGATACAAAATAAAACATGTCTCAAACTATACCGATATTGATGACAAGATCATCCAACGCGCCGCAATAGAAGAAGTTGAATATTCAGAAATATCCAAACGATACATTCAAGAATTTGAGCAGCATCTAAAAGACCTTAACATCTTGCCGGCCAATATCTACCCTTTGGCTACAGAAGAAATAAGCCATATCATTAAAGCTATTGAAAAATTGATAGAGAAAGGATACGCATACCCTGTTGAAGGAGATGTCTACTATAGGGTAAGAAAATTTAACGAATACGGCAAACTTTCGGGACGGAACGTTGATGACATGGAAGCCGGCACCCGAATTGCAGTGGATGCCCGCAAAGAGCAGCCAATGGACTTTGCTCTCTGGAAAGCGGCGAAACCTGGCGAGCCTTTTTGGGCCAGCCCCTGGGGAAAAGGCCGCCCGGGATGGCACATTGAGTGCTCCGTAATGAGCCTTGTTCACCTCGGAGAACAGATTGACATCCATGGCGGAGGGAACGATCTTATATTTCCTCACCACGAAAACGAAATCGCTCAAAGCGAAGCCCTAAACGGCAAGCAATTCGCAAAATATTGGGTTCATCATGGCATGATGCAACTCTCAGGCACGAAAATGTCTAAATCGCTAGGCAACTTAGTCACTGTAGATGATTTTCTAGAGCAATATGGCCCCGATACCTTGCGGATGATGATCCTTAACTCCAGCTATCGAAGCCCATTAATCTACAACGATGAAACAATCCAGCATGCCCAAAGCGCTTTGCAGCGGCTGCGTTCAGCCTTGCGCCCGGCGCGTCCTCAAGAAAATGCTTTAGAATACAAAAAATTGCGTGAGCAAACAGAGATTACCCAGCAGAAATTTATAGAAGCCATGGATGACGACTTTAACACCGCCGGAGCGTTGGGACATCTTTTTGACTTGGTCCGTACTATAAACCAATCCCGTGACCAAGGCGCAGATGCTGAAACCCTAAGCGAAGGGCAACTCCTCCTGCGAGAGCTAACCGGCGTACTAGGCCTAAACCTTGAACTCCCAGAGAAAAGTGATGGCGATATTGCTCCATTCGTAAACGTTCTCATAGAAACCAGAAACGAACTGCGAGATCAAAAACTTTGGGCACTTTCTGACAAAATACGAGACCAACTTTTAAAGCTAGATATCGTCCTAGAAGATGGTACTGCTGGCACTACTTGGCACTGGAAATAGGTCGTTGATTTTTTATGAGCGAATGGATTGTTGGTCGTAACCCCGTTTATGAAGTTTTGCGAGCTAAAAGAAGAAGCATTCACCAACTTTTAGTCGCTCGTGAAGTTAATAAAAAAGGTCATCTTGGCGACATTTTTAAATTGGCGTCTCGCTCCAATGTGCCTGTGAAAAGAGTCCCCCGAGATCAATTACATGGCTTAGGCACTAATCATCAAGGAGTAGCTCTGAAAACTAGTGCTTACCCCTACGCGGAAATAACAGACATTTTAGGGTTGGCTGAAAAAAAAGGAGAACCTTTACTAGTCTTGGTACTAGACGTCCTAGAAGACCCACAGAACGTAGGAACACTAATCAGAACCGCTGAAGCCATTGGCGTTCATGGTATCGTACTTCCTTATCGACAAACCGCCACCATTACTCCAGCAGTTGTGAGTGCTTCATCGGGCGCGAGCGAACATCTTTTCATGATCCAAGCTAATATAGCGCAAACTATCACGCTCTTAAAAGAAGAAGGAGCTTGGGTGGTAGGTCTAGAAACTGGAGAGGATTCCCAATCCCCAAGCCAAATTGATCTCTCTGGCCCAATAGTAGTCGTTGTAGGCAGCGAAGGGCAAGGGATGCGAAAGTTAGTTCGTTCTTCGTGTGATTTCTTAATGGAACTACCCATGCGGGGACAAATCGATTCCCTCAATGCTGCTGTAGCGGGTTCGGTGGCTTTGTTTCTAGCTTGGGAAGCCCGGAATTATCTTGGACGAAATTAAAACTGAAAAGAGAAATTGGGTTTGATAGGTGACTAATTGGAGTTAAGCCTTTCCTTATTGATGCTTTTTTTTGAGAGCAAAATACTCCGCATTAGGAGTGACAAGTCTTCGTCAAGCAGAGTTCTAAAAAGCGTAAAAAAGCCAATGTGTATTACCCATCTGCTGCCTTAAATCGACAGCGAGACTGTATTGACGATTACTGCCAAACCTGATAAACTCTTGTTTCGTTGGCGACTTTAGTCTTGCGGTTCACTAGGGCTTCTGTTATAATGCCTGCGCTTTAACGAGAAATGTTTGGTAGCTTACGCCGATGTAGCTCATTTGGTAGAGCAGTCGCCTTGTAAGCGACAGGTAACGGGTTCGACTCCCGTCATCGGCTTGCGAACTGTATTTATTTAGTCGTTTTACAAAATAACAACTCGGGCGGGTACCGAAGTGGCCAAACGGGGCTGACTGTAAATCAGCTGGCATACGCCTACGGCGGTTCGAATCCGTCCCCGCCCACCTTATTACTCGCTGGCGAGATACCTTTCTTGTCGGCGTGTAGTTTGTAAAAAGCCAGCCCCCGTAGCTCAGGGGTAGAGCGCATTCTTGGTAAGAATGAGGTCATGGGTTCAATTCCCATCGGGGGCTCTACGTAAAATGGCTTAGAAAAAGTTAGGTGAGTTTGATTTGTAAGGAGAACAATAATGGCCAAGGAAAAATTTGAACGAACGAAACCGCACTTAAATGTAGGAACAATAGGGCACATTGATCACGGAAAAACGACCCTGACAGCAGCAATAACAAAAACGCTGGCA
>Ga0164318_10006960_pt1 | contig 10963 bp, 10 predicted proteins | sample GuaBasSedimGuay9_FD_113734 | JGI IMG/M metagenome (GOLD analysis project Ga0164318, IMG submission 113734) | Subseafloor sediment microbial communities from Guaymas Basin, Gulf of California, Mexico - Guay9, Core 4571-4, 0-3 cm | ecosystem: Environmental > Aquatic > Marine > Hydrothermal vents...
ACTAAAAAATCCAATATTTCCGACTTTAAGGAACTTCTTGCAGGCAGGGCAGAGAATGATAAGGAAATTGCCCTGGTTTTTTCCGGCGGCGGTGGAAGAGGGGCATATGAAATAGGAGTTTGGAAAGCTTTGTCTGATCTTGGTTTTAAAATAGAGGGGGTATACGGTACTTCTGTAGGTTCGATTAATGGACCGGCAATTATTATGAATGATTATAAAAAGGTCAGGGATTTGTGGTTTGATATATCTTATCTTTCAGTAATGGATATATCAACTGCAGCAGAAAATCTATTAAGGGGAGATCTTAAAAAACTTTCTTTTAAAGATTACATCGATATCATAAAAAAAATCAGATCGGATAGAGGAATAGATGTTACCCCATTAAGAAAATTACTAACAAATATTATTTCTGAAGAGGAAATCAGAGCATCTGATATTGATTACGGACTTGTATTTTTTTCAGTCTCAAACCTGGAACCAAAGATGGCCTATATCGATCAGATTCCTGAAGGTGAATTAATAGATTATATTCTTGCAAGTGCTAATTTCCCTTTGTTTAAAAGAGCTAAAATTAATGGAGAAACTTTTATTGATGGAGGTGTTTACAGCAATGTGCCAGTTGAAATGGCTGCAAAAAAGGGGTTTCAAAATATTGTTGTTGTTGATATTGGATTACAAACGCCTATGGATATTGTGAATTCTATAAAACAGAACCTTGATAAATCACTTAACCTTACCATTATTAAACCAAGAGAGCAATATGGTTCAGTTCTGACCTTTGAAAAAGAGGTATCAAAAAAATACCTCATAGAGGGATATCTTGATACAATGAAGACATATGGATATCTGGAAGGAAAGAATTATTACATCTATAGATCTGAAGATATAATTAAAAAAATGTTTGACAGTCTGAATACGGAAAAACAGTATGAAGCACTTTCGCTTCTTGGAATTAATACTAATGATAAGCCAGATAGAGAAGTTTCTTATAAAGAATTTGTTTTACCTGTTTTTGAATCTGCATTTCCATCAAATATTACTACAGAAAGTATTAGTTTTGTTCTCCTGGAGAAATTAGTAAAAAAGACTGATATCGAACCTCTAACGGTGTACACACAAAATGAAATATTGAAAAAGATTGTTACCAGGACTGAAAATGAGATATTAGGCACACAAATAATAGATTTTATCAGGACCTCACGTTATATAAAAATCATCAGGTTTCTGAAATATTTGGATGCTAATTCTTTAAATGCCAGCACAATGCCAAAAGGTTATTATGATTTTATGACGCGGTTTAATGCTCTGCTGGATTAGCAGCAAAGCTTATTTAATTTGGATCTCAAATACTTAAGCCAAAGCGTATTGTATAATTAAGGGAGGAAAGGATGAAAACTTCAGGATCAGAATATTTTTTTGACTGCCACTGTCATACTATGACACTTGGACAAGTGGATATTACAGCTTTTCTTGGAAACTTGCTGAGGAATGCTGATTGGGAAGTCTTACTTGGTATAGTTGGAAGTAGCGCCAAGTCTTCAGATAAACGGATTACCAGTCATGTAAAAAATATTTTAAACCTCCTAACTCTAATGCAGAATGACCTGGCAGGTATATTTAATACCATGGAGGATGATCTAAAGGGAGAATTCGGTGGAGAATCTCTGGTGGATGAAAATGGGCTGAAAATAAACGGGCGAACCTATCATAAACTGGTTCTAACCCCTCTCTTGATGGATTTTAAACCGGCACCAGGAGCTGCCAGTTTGACTTACTATCCGCAACCCAGAAAAGAACTTCGAACAGTTATAAATGAATATTCTTTTGCTATTAAGCAGTACTACAAAGAAAGACCCAATGGTCTTCTCTACATTTTCCCCTTCCTTGGAATTAATCCAGCAGCCTATGCTCAAAAGGAACTGGAATCAATTATCGAAGATAGTTTCGATTTTTACCGTTTAAAAAAAAGTACTCGCAGTGTCCGTGGGTCGGGACTGCTGACGTTGATAGCCGGTCATATTTCTCCAAAAAAAATGTTTGCCGGAATAAAACTATACCCCCCAATGGGTTTTGATCCCTGGCCGGAGGACAAGGAAGAAAGGAAAAAGGTTGAATACCTCTATTCTTATGCACAAGGAGCTTCCATACCTATTACCACCCACTGTAATGACGGTGGATTTGTCACTGTGGATTATAAACAGGCAAATAGAAACACTAATCCAGCTAGATGGGAAAAGGTACTGGAACGATTTCCCGATCTTAAGCTTAACTTCGCCCATGCAGGAGTAAATACATCTTTGCAGTTTACAAACCCGTTTGGGAAAAAGGAAAAAAGCTGGACCGAAAGGATATTTGATCTCATTGACCGCTATGAGAATGTATATGCTGATTTCTCCTTTAACGGGATCTCTCCTAAATTCTATGAAAAGTTTTCCAGACAGCTGTCAGAGCTGGAAGAAGCAGGTAGAACCAGGTACAGGGATAGAATACTCTTTGGGACTGACTTTATGATTAATTTAATGGCGATCAGGAGCTATAGGGATTATTACAGTATCTACGAGGATGCAGTGCTGGATATAGAGCTAAAACACCAGTTTGCTTCTGTTAATCCACCATCGTTTCTGAATTTATAGAGATGTGAGAAAACAAGATTTGAACAATATATATAATTTATTATTAATTTCACAGAATTGGCTAAAATACTATTTTTTGGTTTTTATTATCTATTCTTTTATTGGATGGATTGTCGAATCCGGGTACCGTACGATTTTGGAAAAGGGTAGATTTGTTAATTCAGGGTCCTTGTTTGGGCCATTTGTCCCCATCTACGGTTTTGGCGCAACAGCTATTCTGCTAATTAGATTGCATGTAAGTTCTTTGGCATTTCCCGTCCAAATTATTATTTTTTCTGTAACTGCAACAGCCCTTGAATATCTGACTTCTTATATTCTGGAAAAGAAATTCTCACTGAGATTCTGGGATTATTCCAGTTATCCATTAAATATCAATGGACGGGTATGTCTTCTGTATAGTGGGTTCTGGGCACTTCTCTCAGCAATTCAAATTATTTATATTCAGTCATTTGTAGATCAATTTATAAAGAATATTCCAGTAAGACTACAAATAATTATTCCGGTTTTATTTCTTGTTTATGTTAGTCTTGATATATTTTACTCTACCCGTCTTTATCTTCGTTTTGCCAGGGTTTTATTAAATCTCAAGGGATTGAAGACAAAAAAGATATCAGGGGAAATACGCGCAAGGTTGCAGAATAGTCACCCATTGCACGAAATGAAGAGTTTCCTCCGGCCACTAAAGATATTTCCATATTTGAGAGAAGAATTTTCCGAATCGATACTTCGTTTTCCTGGTTTATCAAATATCCCCTATTTAAAAATGCTTGGAAAAAATATCCAGGATAAAATTGAAACACTAAGCTTTGAAAATAACAATACAGATATGGCAGAATTTAAAAACATTTGTAAAGATATAATAGAACATCCGGAATATCAGAAGTTGAAAAATATTAAACATCATGACAAGGATATTTACACGCACAATCTTAAAGTTGCATGGATTTCATATCTTACAGCAAAGAAGTTAAACCTACATGTTAAAGAAATGGTCCGGGGGGCACTGCTTCATGATTTCTTTTTTTATGACTGGCGTATAAAGGGGGCAAAAGACACTTTTCTGCCTCATGGATTTACACACCCTTTTGTGTCACGAAAAAATGCAGAAAAATTCTTTGGACATCTTACACCTATAGAGAGAGATATAATAATGAAACACATGTGGCCCTTGACAGTAGTTCCACCAAGATATTCGGAAAGTTTTCTTGTCTCTCTAATTGATAAATTTGTCGCCAGCAAGGAACTTGTTCAAGATGTTCTCTATACAAATCCTCACGATTAAGAGGGCCTTTGTTCTTTCCACCTTGTCCGTAATCTGCAGATCTCTGTTTCTCCCCTAAAAAGATAGTGGAGAAACGCTTTACCGGATACTGCGTTTGTGGATAGGGACACTATTTCCCCGTAAACAGCTTCGGCAATGAAATTGATATCAATTGAAGAGGCATAATGTAATTTCCTGAACTCAGGATCTATCCCTTCCAAAGCCCACCTGATGTAGGCAATATTGTTTACGTGATTGTTAAGATCCAGATCTCCATAGCGGACGGTAAAGGAGAGTTCAGGAGATGAAATTTTGTCAATCTGGGGCAGTTTTTCAAGCGGTTTATCGATCCCTGAGGGAAGTTCTTTGAAATCAAAGACTATTTCTCCCCTGGATGGAGGGACAGGTCTTCTTTTTTCTGTATCGATAAACAGCCAGTAGCTTGCACCTCTGCCTAATTCGTCTCCTGTATTTGATTCTATGATGAAATCCCTGGTAAAAAAGAATTTCTCGCTACCCGACGGCCATGTTTTAAGGTGAATGATATCTCCTAGTGTAATCTTCCTGTCTATTTTTACTGATAATCTGCTTAAAACCCATGTCCTGTTGTTTCTCAGCAGATAATTAACCCCGAACCCCAGAGTGTCAGCATGGTTGGATGCCGCTTCCTGAATAAACTGGCAGAGAGAGTCTATGGTAAGAATATTATGGGGATCAACTTCGTATGTGTGAACTTTGAAACTTTCAGTATGTATTCTTTTTCCTTCCATGTTCATTTCTCATAACCCATGGGGTTGTTTTTCTGCCAGTTCCATGCATCTGCACACATCTCATCGATACCCCGGGAAGCTTTCCACCCCAGCTCTTTTTCCGCCTTCAAGGGTGATGCCCAGCATTCAGCTATATCTCCGGGACGTCTCGGTGCTATGGTATAGGGGATTTTTTTACCGCTGGCTTTTTCAAATGCCTGTATCATCTCAAGTACACTGTATCCCTTTCCTGTACCCAGGTTGTAAATAGAGAGACTTCCCTTTGGGGTAATACGGGAAAGGGCCTTGACGTGGCCCTCTGCCAGATCAGTAACATGAATATAGTCTCTGACTCCTGTTCCGTCTTTTGTAGGATAATCATTTCCGAAGACAGATAAACGTTCCAGTTTTCCAATTGCTACCTGGCTAATATACGGCATAAGATTATTGGGGATGCCGTTTGGATCTTCCCCTATTGTTCCGCTTTTATGAGCTCCTACAGGATTGAAGTACCGGAGGATTATTACGTTCCAGTCTTTTTCGGCGTTGTAGAGATCGGTAAGGATCTCCTCCATCATGAGTTTTGTCCGTCCGTACGGATTAGCTGCACTCAAAGGGAAACTCTCGTCTATCGGTACTTCCTGCGGATCACCGTAAACTGTTGCTGAAGAGCTGAAGACAATGTTCTTGACGCCGTTTTTGTTCATTGCCTCCAGGAGTGATACTGTACCGGATATGTTGTTGTGGTAATACTTAAGGGGTTTTGCAACAGACTCTCCCACAGCTTTAAATGCAGCAAAATGAATGACTGCATCATAGGTTGCAGTTTCAAAGATTCTGTTCATTGCTTCAGTATCCAGGATGCTGTTGTTGTAAAATGTAACCTTTTGGCCGGTAATCTGCATGACACGTTCAATAGCTTCGTAGCTGCTGTTGCTCAGATTATCAACAACGTGAACCTCGTGTCCTGATTCCTGAAGAGCTATGATTGTGTGGCTTCCTATGTATCCGGCTCCGCCGGTAACAAGTATTCTCATTAAATACCCCCTGTCTCATTTTTAAAAAGTATCTCATATTAGGATATTTTTTACAATAGATTAAAAAAAGTACAAAAACAATCATTGACAATCAAAAAAGAACATGCGAATATAGAGCATGAAGGAAAAAAAATTTGATGTGGCGATCATTGGGGGAGGAGTTGTTGGTGCTGCCATAGCGAGAAAGCTGTCCTCCTACGATATTGCAGCTGTACTACTGGAAAAAGAGTGTGATGTTTCATTCGGAGTTTCCAAAGCAAACTCCGGGATAATACATGGCGGATTTCATCATGGCCCCGGTTATCTTAAGTCCAGGCTGGAGGTTCAGGGGAACAGGATGTTCGATCAGCTGGAAGAGGAACTTCATTTTCCTTTTAAACGCTGCGGTATTGTTGTGGCTGCTTTTTCTGAAGAGGAGATGAAGACGGTTCAGCAGCTCTACAGAAACGGAGAGGCAAATAAAATTATAGGTTTGGAATTATGTAACAGGGCACGGATCCTTGAGCTTGAACCAAAGCTTAACCGGGATGTTGTCGGGGGACTGTATGCTCCAGCCGGGGGAATTATAGAACCCTACCGGTTTGTTTTTTCCCTTGTTGAATCGGCAGTTAAAAACGGAGTAAAACTCCTTACCGACTTTGAGGTTGTTTCTGCACAGAGGAGCAATGATCACTATGAAATAAGAAGCAGCACGGGAGATATAATCTTCAGTAAATGGGTTATAAATGCTGCAGGGCTTTTTGCAGACAGGGTTTCCTCGGTTTTTGGTGCGGAAGAGTTCAGGATTATTCCCCGTAAGGGGGAGGAGTTCCTGCTCGGCCGGGACTCCTCTTCCCGTCCGGAGCATGTGATATTTCCCGTACCCGGAGCTGTCTCCAAGGGGATTCTGGTTATCCCTACTGTGGAGGGTACCACCATGATAGGTCCAACGGCCAGGGAGCAGGAAAGTAAGGATGATTTTTCTACAACGGAAGAAAATTTGAACAAGGTATTCAGTTCAGCCAGGAGGCTGATACCTTCCCTGTCGCAGAGGGAGATCATAACAAGTTTTGCTGGCCTCAGGCCTGCTCTTAAAGGTGGAGATTTCTATATCGGGATATCGGGACAGCAGCCGGGATTTATTCAGGTTGCGGGAATACAGTCTCCGGGCTTAACAGCAGTGCCTGCAATAGCAGAGTATGTTAAGGACCTCCTGAAAAAAGATGGACTGGTTCTTACGGAAAAGATTGATTACGACCCCTCAATACCTGATCTGCCGAGGATACGGTATTCGGATAACAATGAGATTGACTCTCTGATAAAAGAAAATCCTGCCTTTGGAAGGATCGTCTGCAGATGCGAATCGGTCAGTGAGGCAGAAATAGTTGCTGCGGTTAGAAACGGTCATACAACTCTGGACGGAGTAAAATTCTATACCAGGGCTCAGATGGGAAAGTGTCAGGGAGGGTTCTGTACCGATCGGATAGTAAAGATTATTTCCCGGGAGACAGGGATGGATATTGGCAGTATTACAAAGCGGGGCAGGGGTACGTACCTTGCCAGGAACAGAATCGGGGATTTTGAGGTGAAAGATGAATACAGCAGAGTTTGATACCCTTGTTATAGGGGGAGGAGCTTCGGGAATGGCTGCAGCTCTGTCTGCCGCCGAAGAAGGATGGAAAGTTGTTATTGTTGAAAGGGAAGAGTTTCTGGGAGGCATCCTTCATCAGTGTATCCATAACGGATTTGGTCTGCATTATTTCAAGGAGGAGCTTACAGGACCGGAGTATGCTGAAAGATTTTCAGATATGGTTGAGTCCTCGAAAATAACTGTTTATCTGAATATGACTATTATGGATATAATGAAGGAGGGAGATGGTTTAACAGTCTATGGCCTTTCCATGGATCCTGGAATGGTAAGGTTTAAAGTACGGGCAGTAGTATTTGCCAACGGTTGCCGGGAGCGGAACAGGGGAAATATAGGTATTCCCGGGACCCGTCCCTCCGGAGTTTTTACCGCCGGTCTTGCACAGCGTCTGGTGAATCTGGAGGGATTTGTTCCCGGAAAGGAATGTGTTATTGTAGGATCCGGAGATATAGGATTGATAATGGCCAGAAGAATGTCCTGGATTGGAGCGAATGTTAAGGCTGTTGTTGAAATCCAGCCGAATCCTGCTGGACTGACGAGGAATATTGTTCAGTGTTTAAACGACTTTGATATCCCGCTGTATCTATCCCACGTTGTTGGTAAAATAAAGGGAAAGGAGCGGGTCGAAGGGGTGGAAGTAATTCCTCTTGAAAATGGTATTCAGCAGCCGGAGAAGATGTTTTCCCTGGAATGCGATACCCTGTTGCTTGCAGTCGGTCTGGTTCCGGATAATGAGCTTGCCCGGAAGATCGGTGTTGAGTTGAATCAGGAAACAGGCGGACCTGTTGTAGACAGTAGGCTGATGACCGCAATTGAAGGGGTGTTTGCCTGCGGGAATCTTCTTCATGTCCATGACCTGGTGGATTTTGTTACAGAAGAGTCTTCGCGATGTGGAAAGTTTGTTTCCGAATTCCTGATAGGGAAGAGACCTGAAAAACAGTATAGAACCAACCCCGGTAAAAATGTTAAATATATTGTTCCCAATTATTACGAAGGAGCACGGGAAAACGTATTTTACATGCGTACCTTGATTGTCAAAAACAACGCCATTCTTTCGGTAAAGGTAAAAGGAACAGAGATTTACCGAAAGAAGCTGCGTCATATTCAGCCTTCTGAGATGATTCAGTTTTCCTTAAAGGAAGAAGATTTTAAACTGATAAAAGATAAGGGGGTGATGGAGGTGAGTATAGAATGAAAAAAGATCTGATATGCATCGCCTGTCCTTTGGGGTGCCGTTTAACAGCCAGGTGGCTGAATGAAAGTGCAATAGAGATAACTGGTAATAGATGTCCCCGGGGCGAAGAATACGGCAGGGAAGAGGTGGTTGAGCCGAAGAGGGTGGTTACTGCAACAGTAAGGCTGAAATCCGGTTTTTTAAAGAGACTTCCTGTTACGACAAAAAGACCTGTACCGAAAGATAAAATAGCTGCCCTTTTGAACCGGTTATATACCATTGAACTGTCAGCTCCGGTTATAAGGGGTGAGGTGGTACTGGATATGGCAGATGATGGAGTACAGGTACTATCATCACGAACGGTAAAAAAATGAAGCAGCTGCTTGATGCACATAATCATCCGGGAAGCGAGTTTCTCTTTCCCTCCATCTGCAACGGTACATGCCCGGAAGACTGGAGTCTGCTCAAGAGGATACGGGAAGAATCCGCAGAGACAATCTTCCCGTACTATGGATTACATCCCTGGTTTCTGGATGATTATGAATCCGGCTGGCTTGATCTGCTTACTGAATATTTGAATTATCCTGAAACTGCCGGGGTGGGAGAGATTGGATTGGACCGGGCAAGGGGGAATATACCTTTGAATCTTCAAATTTCTGTATTCTCCCGCCAGCTGGAGATGGCAGTAGAGTACTCTCTACCGGTTGAAGTTCATTGTGTCAGGGCTTTTGGCCTGTGTACGGATATTTTGAAGGACATCTATATCCCTTCCGGACTGCCTTTTTTAATCCATTCGTTTACCGGCTCAGTTGAGGTTATGGAGCAGATGGCGGCAATGGGGGGATACTTTTCCTTTGGCCCTGAACTATTACTGGAGCATCGGGATAAACTCAGAAAGGTTTTTAAAGAAACCCCCCTGGATCGGGTCCTGTTTGAAACTGATTCAGATTCTCCGGATGCAAGAACTCATCTTCTTAAAACTGTTTACCTAAAAGGAGCTGAGCTAAGGGGGATAGACATGGATGCCCTTCAAGAGATAATCTTGAACAATGGAAAGGTTTTTACGGACAGAACTGCTTTTGGGCAGGGACCGTCTTGATTTGCTGCAATCGGCGACAGTTGTCGTTGCTGGTCTCGGTGCTGTTGGAAGTTATGCCGTAGAGGGACTTGCACGGTCGGGGGTAGGAAATTTAAGAATAGTGGATATGGATACCGTAAAAAAGAGCAACATTAACCGTCAGCTCTATGCACTGGAATCAACCCTGGGGAGAAACAAGACAGAAGCTGCCCGGGAGAGAATCAAGGATATTAATCCCCGCTGCCGGGTTGAGACTCTGAACCTCTTTGTCCACCATGATACCATGGAGGAGGTTTTGAAAGAACCGGTTTCATTCGTTATTGATGCAATTGATTCCCTGAACCCCAAGGTGGAGCTCCTCACCTCAGCTTACAAACGTAATCTTCCTGTTGTATCGTCTATGGGAGCAGCACTGAGAACCGATGCCTTAAAGATAAAAACCGGGGATATATTCTCTACCCATTCGTGCCCTCTGGCAAAGATGGTACGTAAACGACTTCGAAACAGGGGTGTCGGATACGGTATCCACTGTGTTTACTCTACCGAAAAAGTAACGTTTGAGTATAAAAAGTCTGAAGGAAACACCATGGACGAGGGACCGGAATATAAAAGAGGCCGGGAGAGAAGGGCCCTGGGCAGCCTTTCAACAATTCCCGGCATTTACGGTCTCATTCTTGCAAATATGGTAATAGACGGCCTTACCCGGGGAAGTACTCCTCTTTCCAGGTAACATCCGTTTTGATCTCCTCGAGAGTATCTGCTAAAACTGCTAGTACCCTTTCCCTGATGTCACCGGCAACTGCAAGATACATAACATCTTCTCCGGGTAAAAGATCCTTTTCTTCTATTATATGCACCAGAATTTCAACGATTCCCTCCCTCCTTTTTTGTCTTTCAAGAAGTTTTGCAAGCTTATCATGATCAACATGTATTTTGAGTCCTGTAACAGGAGTTCCGGATCTGGAAGAGTTTCGTACAGTACCATTGTGATAGAGAATCATTCCGGCATCTCTGTATCGTGGATGCTGTTTCATTTTTTTTATAAGATCATTCAGAGTCATCTTTTTTAAACCTTGTGTATAAATATCTTTTTATTGTTTTTTTAGGAGTTTTTTCGAATGGTTCCTCTTCGTGCCGCAGTTTTGTTATTCTCGAGAAAGGATTAAGCTGTTTGTTTACCTTTCTAATGAGTTCTTTGGAGTATTCTGCTGCAGCTTCGGAAGCATGTTTTGCTCCATCCTTAAAATGTTCAAAAGATTCGAAAAGAGCCTCTTTATCGAGATTAACCAGGGCTACAATAATCCCTTCTTCCTGAAACACAATTGAGTCTTCGACAAAATCAAAGTTGTTGATTATTGATTCGATGGCTTCAGGATATATATTCTCACCGCTGGCACCGAGAAT
>Ga0164318_10006962_pt1 | contig 10962 bp, 9 predicted proteins | sample GuaBasSedimGuay9_FD_113734 | JGI IMG/M metagenome (GOLD analysis project Ga0164318, IMG submission 113734) | Subseafloor sediment microbial communities from Guaymas Basin, Gulf of California, Mexico - Guay9, Core 4571-4, 0-3 cm | ecosystem: Environmental > Aquatic > Marine > Hydrothermal vents >...
CATCGCTCTTGAGCCTGCATATCTATCTCACTTAGCTTCCACTGTCTTAGTGGATCATTTTTACGTCTCTCAAATCTTCTAGCTTGTTCATCTTTAGTTACACTATAGTATAGTTTAATAAGAATTGTCCCTTGACGAACAATGTCATTCTCAAAACCCTTCACACCCTTCATAAAATCCTCATACTCTTTCTTAGTACAAAAACCAAATACCTGCTCAACCATCGCTCTGTTATACCAGCTTCTATCAAAAAGAACTATCTCTCCAGCACTCGGAAAATGCTGTATATATTTCTGATAGAACCATTGAGTTCTCTGCTGCTCTGTCGGTTTACCAAGTGCTACAACACGATAATGCTTCTCATCCATATATCTTGTAACTCTTCTTATTGTTCCACCTTTTCCAGCTGCATCACGACCCTCAAAAAGTATTATCATTTTTTGATTTGTTTCTTCTAAAAATTTCTGTAATTTTATTAACTCGGCTTGATAAGGTTTTAACTTCTGCTCATCACCTCTTTTCTGCTCTGCTTTATTTTTTGACTTTTTATCTGATTTAGATTTTTTATATCCAGAGATCAACTCATCAAGAGAGACCTGAGATCCATCTATTTCAAATATATTTTCTTCACTATTTTGCATTTTTTTCCTTCTATTACTAGTTAGCTATATAGTATGAGTATACTCCTCTAAATCTTGATTATTTCTTCAGTTTATAGATACATTTAGAAGAGTTATTAAAAGTATCTATAAAGTAGCCTTTTGAAACATCTAAAACATATGTTAAATAGTAAAAATAAATCATACTGTGGCTATTTTTATAAAATTTGAATGGTTAATGGTATAAATACTAAATATCTTTACTTGTAGGGCTGTTATTTGAGATGAAATTATTTTATCTATAAAATAACTTATAGTATAATCATTAAAATTAGGAGAAACACAGTGGTATTAAGATTTATTGAGAGTGTTGGAGAGAGAACTATTAACTTTTTTAGCTCTTCTTATGAGGCTCTATTTTTCTCTTTTACAATATTACTCAATCTTTTGAACCCGAAGAGTTACAATACTCAAACACAGAAAAATCTAATCACAAAGATTTACCACTCCTCTATAGTAATCATCCCTCACTTTATAGCCATTGCATTTGTATTTGGTTCTATCATTATAGGAACACTTATACTTCTAGCGACAGAGTATAGTATGCAAGATAAAATAGGTTCAATAATCGTGACCTTTGTTCTCAATGAATTTTCAGCAATTTTTACAGTTTTATTTGTCACCCTACGCTCCTCTAAAAAAGAGGTGCTTCAAGAGAATGCTCTATCTTCTGTTTTAAGTGGAGTGGTGAGTGTTCTTACCCTCTCTATACTCTTTGCTCTTGTTATGATTATGAGTGGTTATATCTTTACTTTTTTCTTTATGGGAATGGATTTTCATACCTTTAAATATATTATTTTCACTGCTATAGAGATTCAAAATATAGTAGTTTTACTCTTTAAAAGCATTGTGTTTGGTTTTATCGCTACGGTCATTCCTATATATAGTGCAACAAAAAACATCAAAAAAAATAGAAATATCGCTAAAATACTCATATCAATTTTCTTTATTGAAATAATTTCACTACTACTTTTAAAGGTAACGAATGCAATATAATAAGATGAGACTAGCTGTTGGGCTCTTTATAATCACCCTCTTTTTAGTTTTAGTCGGCTCTATCTTTTTTCTTCTCAAGGAAAAGGGTGTATTTGACAAAAGGTACACCTACCACTTTACAACAAGTAGTGCTGAGTACTTTAGTGTTGGTATGCCTCTGAAATTTTCTGGTTTTAATATAGGTGTTATTGATGATATCTCTTTAAAAGATGATGGCTCTGTTTATATGTCTTTTTCTATAAGTGAAAAAAATCGTAAATGGCTCAGTGAAGGGAGTGTTTTAATGATTATAAAACCTCTTTTAGGTTCTCCTCATATTGAACTTTATACATCTGCAGGCTCACCCCTTTTAGAAGATGGAGCAATAATGAACATACTTCTAAGCGATAACATAAATGACCTCATCATAAAACTACAACCAGCAGTTAAAAAAGCTGTAAATATCTTAAATAGCATAGATAAAATTACAACCTATCTAGCAAGTGAAGATTCAGAGCTTAAACAAATCCTTAAAAATCTTGCTAAATTTAGTACCAAATTAGCAAATAGCGACTCACTTCTCACAAGTGCGACAGGAGATAAGGCTTCAACTCAAAATATTATAAACTCTATAAATGAAACTACAAAAATCATGCAAGATATCAAAAAAATCACAGCAGATGTAAGTAGAATCACAGCCTCACTCAAACAAGACATAGTAACTCCTGCGTCTTCATCCATAAAAGAGATAGACCTTATAATGAAAGATATAAACATGAAACTCAAAACTATAAACCCTACCGTAGAAGCCATCGGTTCGTATGATACAGAGTTAATAGAGCTCAAAGAACAACTCTCAGTAGGCATTCAAAAGTCAAATCAAATTATGGATAAGATAGATGCGCTCATGCAAGATGAAAAACATTCAGAGGTACTACTACCATGATAAAAATTCTTCTACTTTCACTTATGCTATTTAGTGCCTGTTCATTTAAAACGCCAGCAAATCAATGGCAATACAAAAGTACAACTGCATTTAACTCCTACACTCAAAATTTTCTCTCAATGCAAGACACTCTTGCAAGAGATGATTTAAAAAGAGCAATCAAACACGCTAAAAAAAGTGCTAACCTAACACAACTTGCAAAGGTATACTTAGGAGAGTGTGCTTTAAACATCTCCGTTGGAGCGGATAATAGCTGTATCAAATATGAAAACATCTCTAATTTACTAGAGAGTCCTGAACTAAACGCATACTACAGACTTCTTACTAAAAATATCACCACAGAACAGACGCAGTATCTTCCTAAACAGTATAGAGAGTTTGCACTTCAAACTCTAAACGCAGAGTCTCAAAAAGATTATAAGTACATTTTAGAGATTGAAAAACCAACCTCCACTCTACTCTGTGCCACTCTTGTAAAAAATAAACTAGATAATGCTTTTATAGAAGAGCTAATTCAACTCGCATCTTACAATGGTTACAAAAGAGCAGTTCTATTTTGGTTACATGAAAAACTAAAACAGACTCAAGACGAAGAAGAGAAGAAAAAAATCAAAAAAAGAATATCTATTTTAGTTACATAATGGTTACATAAAATCCAAAAAATGTAACCAAACTATAATCGTCATACTTTATAATTTTACCAACTTAAATAATAAGAGGTAATTTCAACGGATAAACCACTTTCACCTAAAACTTTAAAGAAAAACGCTCTTTACCAATTCCCTGCTGTTGTTGGTGCTATCACAATGGGTTACAATGTTCCGGGTTTAGAGAACATCAAACTTAGTAGAAAGGCAATCGTTGCAATCGCTGATGGTTCTATCAGTCACTGGGATGATAAGCTAATCGCAGGCACAAACAAGGGTATAAAACTTCCACACGAAAAACTAACTTTTGTTCACCGCGCTGATGGTTCGGGAACTACTTATAACTTTACGTATTATCTTTCTAAGGTCTCTAAGAAATGGAGGAAAACTTATGGTGCTAAAAAGTCTCTCTCATGGCCAGGAGATCACCATATCGGTGGTAAAACAAACTCTGGTGTAGCAGCACTTCTAAAGCAGACTAAATACGCTGTTGGTTACATCGACTATGCAGACGCAGCAAACAATGACATTGCAATGGCTACAGTTGAGAACCGTGCGGGGAACTTTATAAAACCAACACTAAAATCATTTCAAGCCGCAGCCACAAAAGCTTCACTTGACCCTAAAAAAGATTTCTATGCAATCATAGCTGACCCTAAAGGAGCTGACTCTTACCCTATGGTAGCGGCAACTTTTATCTTAGTTCCATCAGAAGAGTCTGATACAAACAAAAATGTTACTAAATTTTACGACTGGTGTTATACAGATGGGCAAGAGATAGCTAAGAGTTTAGGTTTCGTTCCATTACCAGATGCGCTTACTTCTAAAGTTAGAGCTTACTGGAACAGTAAAGGTATTAAATAAACTTATGCATTAAGCAATATTTGAAATTATTGGTGCTATACTTTATCAAAGTTCAAGTGTTAAGGAAGGGTAATGTTTTCTTATGTTAAAAATATTTTTATAATATTATCTTTTCTTTTTTTACTCTCTGGCTGTGATAAGTATGCAAGCCAAGATGAGTACGAGCCTCTCTACTCCAATACTCCTATATTTACACAAGATAAAATCTATATCTTTGGCGTTCATCCACTTCATAACCCTAAGCATCTCTTTGAAGTTTATCAGCCTATGCTTAAGTATATAAACAGTCGTCTTGATGGTAGTAAGCTGCGTCTAGAAGCTTCAAGAGATTATGCTTCCTATGATAAAAAGTTACAAGACGCTCACTTTGACTTCTCTCTACCGAACCCTTACCAGACTATAAACGCAGCAAACAATGGCTATAAAATCTTTGGAAAGATGGCTGATGACGAGAACTTTAGAGGAATCATCTTAGTACGAAAAGATAGTGGTATTCAAAAGGTAACGGACTTAAGAGGAAAAACGGTAAGTTATCCAGCACCCACCGCTCTTGCCGCAACTATGATGCCTCAGTGGTATATGCACAAAAATGGTTTAGATATTCTCCATGACATTAAAAACTCTTACGTTGGTTCTCAAGAATCCTCCATCATGAATGTATACCTAGGAAAATCCGCCGCTGCGTCTACTTGGCCACCACCATGGGAAGCATTTATACAAGAGCGTCCCGAAATTGCCAAAGAGGTTGAGATAAAATGGACAACCTCTTTTTTACCAAATAATGGACTCGTCGCTAAAGAGGACGTACCCCAAGAGTTAATAAATCAAGTAAGTGAAATCATCTTCTCTCTTCATAAAAATGCAGAGGGTAAAAAAATACTCGAAGCGATGCGTCTGAGTCGTTATGAAAAAGCCAACTATGCTACTTATGAGCCTGTAAGAGAGTTTCTTAAAGAGTTTCAAACACAAGTGCGTCCACTTAAAGGAGAGTAGAAAATGCCTAATCTATTTTCCCAAACCATTAACAGAAGTTTTAAGACGCAGCTTATTTATAGTTTTACTGCTGTTTTGATTCTTCTTATTGTTACTTATACTTATATAATAACCTCTTATCAAAGTAATTTTCTAAAAGAGAGTGCCATTAAACAGGCTCAAAACCGAAGTTTATCCCTTGCCAAATCAAGTAAGATATGGATTATGGCTAACGACTACATAGGACTAGATGAAGTTATCCAGAACTACTCTCTTTATGACGACTTAATATTTGCCGCTATATTAAATGCGGACGCTAAGGTTATCGCTCATACGAACAGAGATTTAGTAGGAAAATATATTGCAGACAAAAGACGTATATCTTATATAAAACATATAGAAAAATCTTCTTCACATGATGATCATCAAAAAATTATTTTTCAAAGTGATGCCTATATTGATATCATTCAACCAATACATCATAAAGAAGAGCACTTAGCCTTTATACACATGCGACTTGACCAAACGCAGCGAAAGGCAGCTATTCATGCAACTATCAAAAAAGGCGTATACTTTACTATATTTTCCATCTTACTTGGAGTCCTCTTCGCATATCTACTTGCGGAAGGTTTGACAAACAGACTCTCAAGACTTATAAATAGCGTTCAAAAATTTAAACTTGGAAAAAGAAGTGAACAAGCCGATGAAGATGGTGTTATAGAGATATCGGAACTCTCTCACGAATTTAACGACCTAGTTGATACGCTCAACAAAACGGAAGATTTAAATCAGCAACTCACTGAACGTCTAGAACTTGCGTTTTTCGCCACTCAAGATGGACTATGGGATTGGAATATAAAGCAAGACAGTATCTACTACTCCCCTATCTGGAAAAATATGATTGGTTATGAAGATAATGAATTTAGTAATGATATAAATAACTGGGAGAGTAGAGTACACCCCGATGATCTAAAAAAAGTACTCTTTGATATACAAGAGCATATAGATGCTAAAACAGACAAGTACTACAATATACATAGACTGCTACACAAGGATGGAAGGTGGATTTGGACTCTTGATAGAGGAAAAGCACTATATGATAAAAATGGTAAAGCCGTTCGTATGGTTGGAACGCATACCGACATTACTAAACATAAGGCGAAAGAGCTTATTTATGCGCAGCAAGCTCAGATTATGTCTCAAGTTCACGATAGCGTTATATCGACCGATATCCAAGGAAATATAACTAGTTGGAATCTAGGCTCACAAAAAATGCTTGGATATACACAAGAAGAAGTAATGGGCAAACCTATGTCTATTATCCACAGGGATGAAGACATTCACAAGTATCAAAGTTATGCTCTAGAACTACTAGAAAAAAACTCTCTTAACGTTGAAGCCTTTTTACTAACTAAATCTAAAAATGCAGTTCCGGTATCTGTCTCTCTATCAGTTTTAAGAGATGAAAATTTTAATCCTATAGGAATGATAGGAGTTTCACAAGATATTAGTGAACGTAGAACAGTGGAAGAGGAATTAATCAAACAAAAAAATATTCTAGAACATCAAGCACATCATGACGCTCTTACCGGTCTGCCGAACAGGCTTCTATTTTTTGATAGACTGACACAATCAACTCAAAAAGCGATGCGTAACAGTAAAAAACTTGCTATTTTCTTCATAGATTTAGATAGATTCAAGCAGATTAATGACTCTTTAGGTCATGACTATGGCGATGAAGTACTACAGATCGTCTCTTCTAGACTACTTGGCATAATCCGTAAAGAGGACACACTTGCGAGACTTGGTGGTGATGAGTTCACTATTTTAATAGAAGACTTAGAAAAAGAGTGTAATGTATCCTCTTTAGCGAAAAAAATTCTTGATGCATTAATCAAGCCGATGGAGATAAATCACAATACTCTTTATATCTCTAGTAGTATAGGAATAAGTCTCTACCCAAAAGACGACAGAGATCCAATCAACCTTTTAAAATATGCAGACGCAGCTATGTACAAGGCTAAAGATGAAGGAAGAAATAACTTCAAATACTACTCTGCGGAAATGACACAAAAAGCACTAGACTATGTTAAGCTCGAATCTAATATTCGTGCGGCACTAAAAAATGAAGAGTTTGTTGTTTATTACCAACCTCAGATAGATGCTAGCAGTGAAACAATCACAGGAATGGAAGCTCTTGTTCGATGGAACTCTCCAAAAGAGGGTCTTATCTCTCCAGCAAAATTCATCCCTTTAGCTGAAGAGACTGGTCTTATTGTAGAACTCGACAGATGGGTTATGAAAACTGCAATCAAACAGATTGTAAAGTGGCATAAACAAGGTCTAAGCCCTGGAAAAGTTTCTATTAACCTATCAATCAAACAGCTCCACTCTACAGATTTTCTCCAAGTACTCCAAAAAATTTTAGATGATAATAACTGCTTAGCAAAGTGGATAGAACTTGAAGTTACAGAGGGTCAGATTATGACAAATCCTGAAGAAGCAATCTCAATTTTACATAAACTTCATGACATAGGTATAGAGTTAGCTATTGATGATTTTGGAACTGGATACTCTTCACTCTCCTATCTTAAACGACTTCCAATAGACAAACTAAAAATTGATCAATCTTTCATCAAAGATTTGCCAAATGATGATGAAGACGCCTCAATAACGAAAGCTATAATAGCTCTTAGTGATAGTTTAGGTCTATCTGTAATTGCCGAAGGTGTTGAGACGCAAGAACAAAAAGATTTTTTACTACAAAATGGCTGTAAAAATATTCAAGGCTATTTATATTCAAGACCCCTTCCCACCCATGATATGCAAAAAATGTTAAGCAGTGGTGTAACCAATCTGTAACCAATAGTAATCAACTTGTAACCAACTCTTCATATAATCCCATATAAATTTAACTACTAAATAGTTTGTGTAAAAGAAAAAGTGCAAAGATATTTTCTTATGCCATAAGTATCGCAAACTTACTTGTTTATGCAAAAGTTGGCGGTAGTTTTCACAACTAGTTTTATATCGCTCTAATAAGCAAGGCACTATAATCTTGAAAACTAATGGAGTTATATTTTGAAGTATACTATTTTTACTTTTCTTCTATCCTTTTTTCTTTCAGGTTGCGCAGGCTTACAACCTGACGTTCCTAACCCCACAGTTAATATAAATAGTTTTAGAGTACTACCTTCAAACTCTATCACTCCCCGTTTTGAGATCACCTTACATATCGTCAATACTAGTCGAGAATCTTTAAATATTCAAGGTGTTGTCTACAGTGTTGCATTAAAGGGCAATCAGATTTTAACGGGTGTTGCCAAAGATCTACCAACTATTGAGTCATATAGTGAAGCTAACGTTAGCGTTTCAGGCTCACCAGATTTATTTGGAAGCTTTAGTCTACTCAAAGATATGATGGAAAATCAAGGAGAAGTAATTAGCTATGAAGTTGATGTTTCTATTGATATAGGTAGTTCTTATCCTATGCTTCACACAACTAAAAAAGGAGAGTTCTCTTTTTCAGATGCTTTAAAAACAAAAAAACTGTAATCATTACGTAGCTGAAATTCGATACAATAATAATATGCAACTAACTAACCAAACCATTCTAATTGTAGAAGACTCAGAAGATATCTTAGACCTAATGGAGTACACTCTTTCCAAAGAGGGGTATGACGTGATTACTTGTATCGATACTTCCAATATAAGAGATATGCTTGATGAAGAGAACATTTCGTTAATTTTAATGGATAGAAATTTACCGGGTGTTGAGGGGAGTAGATATATAGCCGCACTTAGAGAGGATGGATATAATCAGCCTGTAATCTATGTAAGTGCTAAAGACTCTTCGGATGAGATTGTTGAAGGTTTTGAGAGTGGTGGCGATGACTACATTACAAAACCATTTAATCTAAACGAGCTTAAAGCTAGAGTCAAAGCGATGATTAGACGCACGCAAAAAGTTCAAGATATTATAAAGTACAAAGATATTACTTACAATGCTTCAAATAAAACTTTTAATATCGCAGGTGAAGATATAAAACTAACACACCTAGAACATGACCTCCTTTTAGAGTTTATGAAAAATCAGAATATTCTTCTAAGTCGTGACGTACTTCTAGAGAGAGTCTGGAAAGATAGTATAAATAAGCAGCTTAAAACCGTAAACGTAGCTATAAAAAGACTCAAAGAGAACATCGATCCAAGTGGTGAAAAAAACTATATACAAGCCGTTAGGGGAGAGGGTTACATCTTTTGTTAAACTTTCAGCAGATAATACTTAGAAAATTTATACTAATTTTCTCTATCTTATTCTTGATAGTAGGCGCTATAGTCTACTACTGGACTAAAGACTTTTACATAACGCAAACGCGAAATGCTCTTTTAAATAACATAGAGATAATATCTTTTGACCTCCAAAAAAACCCATCTCTAGATACCTTGGCATTAAATATCAAAAACTCTTTAAACTTACGATTGACAGTAATATCCAAAGAGGGTGAAGTAATCGCAGAGTCTCATAAAGATAAATCCAAAATGGATAATCATAAGTATAGAGATGAGATAATCCAAGCAAACGCAGAAGATTATGGATATAAGATTAGATACTCAAGTACAATAAATAAAGACCTACTCTATATCGCTAAAAAATATATTTTTGAAGAAAAAACTCTTTATATAAGACTATCAAAAGAGTTAAACAGCATAAATGAACAGATATTTTCTCTTGGTATTAAGATATTTATAGTTCTTTCACTCTTTTTTATTGCCATTTTTATGATTACCTTTAAAATTAGTAAACAGATAGAAAAAGAGACTATCAATATTGTAAATTTTTTGACATCGCTTACAAAAAAAAATAAATCAACCTATATTAATTCTGACTTCTCATTAGAGTTTTCACATATTACAAAACTACTCACAAAAGTAGCTCAAATTCTCACAAAAAAAGAGAAACAAAAATCTAAATACACCTCTAAACTTCAAGCTTCAAACAGACAAAAAGATGACATAATCTCCGCTATTTCGCATGAGTTTAAAAACCCTATCGCGGTTATCAACGGCTACTCTCAAACGCTACTTGACGATGATGATTTAAACCCAAATATCCGTAAAAAATTTCTCTCTAAAATCTATAAGAATGGTGTTAAACTAAGCGACTTAATAGATACTCTTAGACTCTCCATAAAATTAGATAGCGGTCAACAATCAACTAACTTTTCTCTTCTGAATTTAAAATCGATTGTTGAAGACGTTTGCGATAACTTAAAGGTGCAGTATCCAAAACGAGAAATAATTATAAATGGTAATAGTGACATATATATTAAAGCCGATAACTCACTTTTTAACGTAGTTATAACAAATCTCATAGAAAACGCCATCAAATACTCTGAGGATGAAGTTGTAGTTAATTTTGATGAGAAGAGCTTAGAGGTTATAGATACAGGAATAGGAATAAATAAAAATAACCTAGAAAATATTACAAATAAATTCTATAGAGTTCATGAGAACTCATGGAACAACTCGCTTGGACTTGGTCTTTTTATAGTGAGTAATATTATCAATCTTCATAAATTTAAGTTAGAAATAAGAAGTAAAGAGAGTGAAGGCTCTACATTTACTCTTGTTTTCTAAGCAATTTATAACTTTACGAAACAAAACCCTAAGATGATGATTTTTTAATCAGTAAAAAAGTTTTACATTCCAATTAATCCGATATACTAGAAGCAGATTAAAATTCAGGAGAAATATATGGGTAAATTTGTTAATAACACGGAAGAGTTTTTTAAATTTTGTGAAGAGAATGACGTTCAATTTGTAGACTTTAGATTTACAGATATTAAAGGTGCGTGGCACCATATTAGTTACAGAATGAGTGCTGTTACAGCTGGTC
>Ga0164318_10006963_pt1 | contig 10961 bp, 8 predicted proteins | sample GuaBasSedimGuay9_FD_113734 | JGI IMG/M metagenome (GOLD analysis project Ga0164318, IMG submission 113734) | Subseafloor sediment microbial communities from Guaymas Basin, Gulf of California, Mexico - Guay9, Core 4571-4, 0-3 cm | ecosystem: Environmental > Aquatic > Marine > Hydrothermal vents >...
ATTTAAAATATCTTTTTCAAACAAAAAAAGAGGTGTATTTTTTTGCTTCTTCAGGAACAGGAGCTATGGAATCAGCAATAGTAAATTTATTTTCTCCTGAAGATAAGGTAATAGTTGTTTCAGGAGGAAAATTTGGTGAAAGATGGGTGGAACTTGCAAAAACTTATAATTTAAAACCAATTGTAATAGAAGTTCCGTGGGGTAGGGCAGTTAGAGTAGAAGATGTAGAAAAAGCCTTAAAAGAAAATTCAGATGCAAAAGGTGTTCTTATTCAGGCTTGTGAAACTTCTACAGGGGTAAAACATCCAATAAAAGAAATAGCTGAAATAACAAAAGATAAAGAGGCTGTATTAGTAGTTGATGCTATTTCAGCCTTGGGAGTATATAAACTTCCTATGGATGAATGGGGGCTTGATGTAGTAATTACAGGTTCTCAAAAAGCTTTAAGTCTTCCTCCAGGCTTATCTTTTATTGCTTTTTCTGATAAAGCATTGAGTTTAGCAGAAAAATCAAAACTTCCTAAATATTATTTTGATTTAAAAAGAGAAAAAAAGGCTTATGAAAAAAATACTACCCCATTCACACCTGCTGTAAGCTTATTAGTAGGTTTAAGAGAAAATCTTAAACGAATAAGAGAAATAGGACTTGAAAGGATGTTTAAGCATTATAAAGCTTTATCTTTAGCTTGTAGAAAAGCTGTAGAAGCTCTTGGATTAGAAATTTTTTCAGAAATACCTTCTGAGTCACTTACTGTTATAAAAGCTCCTGCAGGACTTAAGGTAGGAGAATTTTTGAGTTATTTAAGGAATAAACTCGGAATTATATTTGCAGGGGGTCAAGCGCAATTAAAAGGTAAGATATTTAGAATTACTCACATGGGAGATCAATCTCCTTTTGATTTACTTGTGGCTATTTCAGCAATGGAAATAGCTTTAAATAAATTTGGTTATCCTGCTCCTATTGGAGAAGGTCTTAAGTCAGCTCAGGAAATATTATATGAATATATAAAAGAAAATTTTTAGGAGGTAAAACAAATGAAAGTTTTAATTTCAGATCCTCTTTCAGAAGAAGGAATTCAAATTTTAAAAAATGCAGGTTTAGAGGTAGCTTATAAACCGGGTTTATCTCATGAAGAGCTACTGGAAATAATACCTGATTTTGATGCAATTATAATAAGAAGCGGGACTAAAGTTACTGCAGATGTAATTGAGAAAGCTGAAAAATTAAAAGTTATTGGTAGAGCAGGTACAGGTCTTGATAATGTAGATATAGAGGCTGCTAATAAAAAAGGTATTGTAGTAATGAATGTTCCTGGAGGAAATACTCTTTCAGCAGCTGAGCATACCTTAGCTATGCTTTTTGCTCTTGCAAGAAAACTTCCACAGGCAGTAGCATCTATAAAATCAGGTAAATGGGAAAAGAAAAAATTTATGGGAGTTGAGTTAAATAATAAAACACTTGGAATAATTGGATTAGGTAGAATTGGAAGCATTGTAGCAGATAGAGCCCTCGCATTGAAAATGCATGTAATTGCTTATGATCCTTATGTATCTCCAGAAGCAGCTGAAAAAAAGGGAGTAGAGCTTGTTAGCTTGGAAGAGCTATATAAAAGATCTGATTTTATAACAATCCATACACCTTTAACAAAAGAAACATATCATCTTATAGATGAAAAAGCGATTTCTATGATGAAGGACGGAGTATATATAATTAATTGTGCAAGAGGGGGTATTATAGATGAAGAAGCACTTTATAAAGCTTTGATTTCGGGTAAAGTTGCTGGAGTGGCTTTAGATGTTTATGAAAAAGAACCGGTGGATCCAAATCATCCAATTTTAAAATTAGATAACTTTATAGGAACTCCTCATCTTGGAGCATCAACAGTAGAAGCTCAAAAAACAGTTGCTACAGGGATTGCAAAACAGGTGGTGGATTTTCTTTTAAAAGGAATTGTGAAAAATGCAGTAAATATGCCTGCACTAAGTGCAGAAACTTTAAAAACTCTTGGTCCGGTTTTAAATTTAGCTGAAAAGATGGGGCTTCTTGCAAGCCAGCTTACAGAAGGGCCAGTTCAAGAAGTAGAAATTTCTTATAAAGGAGAAATAGCTCAACTTGATGTAAAACCAGTTACTATTGCTCTTGTAAAAGGATTACTTTATCCGTATCTTAAAGAAGATGTTAATTATGTAAATGCTCTCTATAGAGCCAAAGAAAGAGGTATAAAGGTAGTAGAGTCAAAAACAGAAACAGTAGAGGATTTCATTTCCCTTATAAGTGTAAAAGTTGCACATACTCAAGGAGAAACACTTGTAGAAGGAACACTTTTTGGTAAAAAAGAACCCAGGATTGTTAGAATAAACGGCTTTCGTTTAGATGCTTTACCAGAAGGCGACATGCTTTATATTTTTAACGAGGATAAGCCAGGGGTAATCGGTAAAATAGGTATGATTCTTGGTGAACATAATTTGAATATTTCAAGAATGTATGTAGGGCAAGACCCTGAAAAGAAAAGAAATATCATTTTATTAAGCTTGGATACTCCCCCAACTGAAAAAGCTTTAAAAGACCTCGAATCATTGCCAACAGTTTATTTAGTAAAACCTTTAAAATTATAAATTATGCTAAATTTAAGAAATCTTACTTTAGAAGAACTTAAAGAGTTTGCAGTTAAATTAGGAGAGCCTTCTTATCGAGGGGAGCAAATATTTCATTGGATCACTTGTAAGGAAGCTCTTAGTTTTTGGGAGATGACAGATCTTCCTAAAACTTTAAGAAAGAGACTTTCAGAAAAATTTTCACTTGCATTACCTGAAATTATAGAAACTAAAATAGATGTAGATGGAACTACCAAATTTGCTCTTAAACTTCAAGATGGAGAAATTGTAGAAACAGTCATTATTCCTGAAAGAGATCATTTTACTTTGTGTGTTTCAACTCAGGTAGGTTGTCCGTTAGGATGTAAATTTTGTCTTACTGCTAAAATGGGATTTAAGAGAAATCTTGAAGTATATGAAATAATTTCCCAGGTTGTTCTTGCAAGAAGATATTTAAAAGAAAAGGGAGAAGAATTACCATTAAGGAATATAGTTTTTATGGGCATGGGTGAGCCGCTTTTAAATTTAAAAAATTTGATAAAAGCTTTAAAAATTCTTGCTCATCCCAAAGGTTTCAATTATTCAAAAAAAAGACTTACTGTTTCTACAGCGGGATTAGTAAAAGAAATGGAAGAACTTGCAAAGACATTTCCTACAGCTCTTGCAGTTTCTCTTCATGCACCTACAGATAAGATTAGGAGAAGTCTAATGCCAATTGCCAGAAAATATTCTATTAAAGAAATTATTTCAGCATGTAAAAGATTTCCAAGAATCAAAAGAGGTAGAACTACAATAGAATATATTTTGATAAAAGATATAAATGATACTCCTTATTGTGCACATAAATTGGCAGAGCTTTTGAAAGGATTCCCTTTTAAAGTAAATCTTATACCTTTTAATCCTCATCCAGAACTTCCATTTGAAAGACCTTCACAAGAAAGAATAGAGAAATTTCAAAAAATTTTACTTTCACACGGGATACTTACAACCGTAAGAAAAAGTAAAGGACTTGGTATAGAAGCTGCGTGCGGACAGCTTAGAGCTAAAGTAGTAAAGGATTCATCTCCAGACTCCGTGAATAAAGAAACCGCAATACGGACATGTTGAATCTGGATTTAAAGCAATTTTCAATACATTAAATCCATACCTTTCAATAAGGACATTATTACATTTTGGGCAATATGTATTTTCCTGAGCATTTCCAAGTACATTCCCAATATAAATATAATATAAACCTACCTCTTTCCCTATGTAATAAGCTTTTTGTAAAGTTTCTAAAGGAGTAACTGGTTTATTAAGAAGTTCAAAATTTGGATAAAATCTTGAGATATGCCATGGAGTCTCTGGCCCAAGTTCCTCTTTTATAAAAGTTGCAATATCTCTTAATTCTTGAGGATCATCATTTTCTCCTGGTATTATTAAAGTAGTAACTTCTACCCAAATTCCTACTTTTTTCAAATATTTAAGATTATCCAGCACAGGTTGTAATTTAGCCTTACAATGTTTATTATAAAATTTTTCAGTAAAAGCTTTTAAATCTACATTAATACCATGTAAATAAGGTCTAATATAATCTATTGCTTCCTTAGTCATATATCCATTAGATACAAATACATTTTTCAGTCCTTTTTTAACAGCTTCTTTAGCGCAATCATAGGCATATTCAAAATATATAGTTGGTTCTGTATAGGTGTATGAAATGCTCTGGCATTTATACTCTATTGCCTCTTTAACGATGTCCTTATAACTTACAGGTTTCCCTATAATTCCTCTATATAAGCGTGTATATTGTGAAATTTCAAAATTCTGACAGAAATCACATCTAAAATTACATCCTACTGTGGAAATTGAATAACTAAAAGATCCGGGTAAGAAGTGAAAAAGAGGTTTTTTTTCAATAGGATCTACATGCTGAGCTATAACTTTTTCATAAACAAGAGTATATAAAATTCCTCCTTCATTTTTTCTTACACCGCATATACCAGTTTTGTTAGAAGGAATGATACAGTGATGATTACATAAATTACATCTAACTTTATTATCCTCGAGGGTTTCAAAGAATAAAGCTGTTCGCATAAGATAGAATCCTTTAAGCTCCTCAAAAATAATATAAAGAGTATATTATTAATTTTCAAGTTTTTTTAGATAATTTTTTACTTCTTGAGTATAATCGCCTTTTTTCTTTTCATAAATAAAAAGAGGGGGAAGGATTCTTGTTTCTTCTCCAGCATTTTTAACGGATAAAATAAGAACAAGTTTTGCTTCAGAGCCTGGATAAGAATGCACAAACCGTATAATTTTAGGCTCGAGTTTATGTTTTTTTAATAAAAATATCAATTCTGCAAGTCTAAAAGCCGTAAAAATAAGATAAAATCTGCCTCTATTTTTAAGAAGTAAACTTATTTTTTTGATAAATTCACTAAGTGAAAAATTGAGTTCTTTTCTTGCTATGTTTTCTTTTTCATAAGGGCTTAGTCTTCCTGCCTCAGGTTTAAAATATGGTGGATTGGTAAACACCACATCAAAAAATCCAGATTTAAAGGGTAAAAAGTTTATATCCCCTTTAATAACAAAAAAACGATCTTCCAAATTATTTTCTTTAGCATTAAGTTTCAAGCACTTTATAAATAAATTTTCTATTTCAAGGGTATAAACTTTTACCTTAGGGAAGCGTTTTAAGGCAATTAAACTAATTATACCTGAACCAGCACAAAGTTCTAAGATTTTTTCTTTATATTTAAGATTAATAAAATTCGCAAGGAGAACAGAATCAATTCCAAAACGATAACCAGTTTCAGGTTGATAAACTTTAAGAGTATTTTCAAGAAATGGAGTTAGTGTTATTTCCATTTTATTTCTATTTTTGGATTATTTAAAAGTTTTACTGCAGAGCCTTCTCTTACTGCTATTTCAAGAAGTCCTTCGCTTCCAAAAAGTGCAATTATTTCTCCTTTCTCAGCATATCCATAACTTTTAACAAATCGCACAGATTTTCCATTTACTATTACTTCAAATGGCTTTTCAACCATGTCTTGGTGAAAATTAGTGATTAAATTTCCAAAGTTATCCACATACCAAATGGAAAGCCTGTAGCCATCAGAAGTTTTTTCAGGTAAAGAAAAATCAAGTTTAATTAAATTTTTTTTATCAAGAGGAAATGCTATTTCTGAAATAGGAGTATTTTTTAAAATATAAGCTATTGCAGGAGCAAAGAGATCTCTTCCATGAAAGGTTGTGCTAAAAGGGGGTTTTAAAACCTTTCTAATATCAATTTCCCAGGCTTTAAAATTTGGATTTTCCTGATAAATAAGAGAAAAGACTCCATTATCGGGTCCAACAAATAAGTATTTTTCAGTTTCAATAATAATAGCTTTTCTTTGTGTTCCAACACCTGGATCAACTACAACAAGAAAAATAGTATTTTCTGGAAAGTATTTGTAGGAGAAATAAAGCAATATGCAGGCTTTTTTAATGTCCTGTGGTGGAATTTCATGAGTTATATCAATAAAATGAATATCTGAAAGATTTTGTGCTTCTTTTAATATGCGTGCTTTTACTACCCCTGCATAATGATCCTTCAGTCCAAAATCTGTAAGAAGAGCGATTGTTTTATACATCTTTTTTAAGAGTTACCTCTTCTCCTTCAGCAATTTTTTTCTGAGCTTTTTTTGAATATTTTATCAATAATTTTTTAATCCATTTTTCAGGAGGTTCTCCTTGAATAACAACTGCTGTAGGGGAGGGCACATCAAGGGTATAAACAGGATATAACCCTTTTGAGATTTCTCTGATTTTTTGATTTTCCTCTTGGTTTCTTCCAAGCATTATCCATAAATTATCTTCAAGGAAGTGTCTTCCAAAGGTTAAAAGCTGGGCTGTATTATAATCAAGGGGTCTTTTATCCTTTATAACTTCCAAAACCCTTGCACCAATTTGAGGATCATTAAGTAAGCATCCTCCTGCTGGAGAAGGTAAATCTTTAATTTTAAATTTTTTAGCCAGTTCTAATTGTCTAATCCTTCTTCTTCCATAAATATCAAGGAGTTTTTCTCTATTAACTAATCCTTTCTTTTCGGGTTCAGTTATTGCAAGAAGTTTTGCGCAAAGTGGTCTTAATAAAATACCTTTTACTTCTGCTCTTTTTTCTATCAACTCTAAAGAAGATTTATTTTGACTCATAGGTCTCTGTCCAACTACCTCACCTGTTGCAATAAAGTCTGCTTTAAGTTCTACCATTAATTTTTTTGCTTTTTTTAACATAAGAATTTTACAATCAATACAGGGGTTGGCATAATCTCCATAACCATAGCGGGGATTCTTAAGGATTTCAAGAAAATCATCAGTTATATCTATTAAAAAACCTTTTTCAAATCCCAGCTCTTCAATTTTCTGATAAAAAAGCTCGGGGTTTTTTTTATATTTCCATCCAAAAAAAGGAGTGATAAATCTTACTGGAATTACTTTTATGCCTTGTTCTTTTAATAAAAGCCCAGCAAGCATACTATCTAAACCATCTGAAAAAAGTAATATAGCTTTTGCCATAGATTATTTCTTTTTTATTTATATTTGAGCTAAAAATTTTTTAGCAAGTTCGAGATTCTCAGGAGAACCGAGCATTCTTGCTATTTCTTTTAACTTTTCTTTACCTTCTATTTTTTTTATTTTTGTAATTGTTTGTTTATCTTTGCTTTCTTTTTCTACTATATAATGAATATCTGCCAAAGCAGCAATTTGAGGAAGATGAGTAATACATAAAATTTGATGAGTTTCTGAAAGTGTTTTAAGTTTTTGCGCCACCTTTTTAGCTGTTATTCCTCCGATACCTGTATCTATTTCATCAAAAACAAATGTTCCAATTTCACCAATGTCTTTTAAAAGTGATTTGGAAGCAAGAAAAAAGCGAGAGAGTTCCCCACCTGAAGCTATTTTTTCAAGTGGGTTTAAAGGAATTCCTGGATTGGGTGAAAATAAAAGTTTTATCTCATCAAGCCCATAAATGGAAAGATTTTCATCTTTTGGCTCTCTACACTTCAACTCAATTTCTATCCTCACTTTTTCCATTCCAAGTTCTTTTAATTCTTTTTCAAGAAGTTTTTTAAGTTTGGGTAAATATTTTATTCTTTTCTCACTTAATTGAAGGGCTTTTTCAATTACTTTTTCTTTTAACTTCTCCTCTTCTCTTTTTAATTTTTCATATTCTTCTTCACCAAATTCAAGAAGATTTATTTCATTTTTAAGTTTTTCTAAAAGAATCTTTAATCCTTGGGTATCTGTCTTATGTTTTCTTTTAAGTTTTTCATATTTTGCTAATCTATTTTCAATCTCGTCAAGTTGTGAATCATCTTCTGGAAGAGTAGAAAAATATTGAGCAATATCACGATTTATTTCTTTTAATTCATAATAAAAAGAATAAATTCTGGAAAGACTTTCTTTAAACGAAGTTTCAAACTTTGCTAAATTTTCAAAGGCTGAAATAAATTGAGATAAATTTTCTTCAGTAGCTTCCCATTGAGAAATTAAAAAATTAATAGTTTCTTTTAATTGGCTTAAGTTTTTTAATTTTTCTCTCAATTTCAAAAGTTCCTCTTCTTCCTTTGGATCAGGGTTTAATTCTTCTAATTCTTTTATTTGAAACATTAAGAAATCCTTTTTGAACTCAAGATCACTTATTTTCTTTTCCAATTCATTTACTTTATTTTTTATTTCTTTATATTTAAAAAATAGATCTTGGTATTCTTTAAGAAGAGGCTGTAAACCAAGGGTTTGATCTAAAAATTCTATTTGTTTTTCAGGAGATAAAAATTCATAAAATTCATGTTGACTTGTAAGTGAGATTAAACCTTTTGTAATTTTACTAAGTTCACTCAAAGTTATAGGAGAGCCATTAAGATAAGTTTTTTGCCTTGTTGAAGATATAATTCTTCTAATGTGAATTTCCTCTTCTGGAGAATATCCCATTTCTTCAAGTCTTTTTGCCAATTTTTCTCCGCCCCAGATAAGTGCTTCAATTTCTCCTTCTTTACTTCCTGGTTTGATATAAGAAGATCCTCCCTTTGCTCCAAGGATAAGTTTTATAGCCTTTACTAACAAAGATTTTCCTGTCCCGGTTTCTCCAGTAAATACAATAAACCCTTTATCCAGCTCAAGATGGGCTTCTTCGATCAAAACTAAATTATAGATTTTCAAATCCAGAATCATATTTAAGAAATTATAAACAACTTTTAAATTTTTAAAATTATTAAGTTTTTTAAAATATGTAATATTTAAAATTTAATGGTAAAATTTTAAATATTAAATTTTAAAAAAATATATTTTAAAAAAGAAAATATGTGTAGTAAAAAAGAAAAGAATAATAAAAAATGTATTGAAAAAATAAAAGAATTAATCAAATGTTGGTGTTTTTCTGCAAATGAGGGACTTTATGCAAAATTAGAGAAACTTCGTGTTAAACTTGATGCCTTAGAAAACGATAAAAATAAAGAAATTATTGAAAAATGTAAAGAAAAATTAGAATCAGCATGTAAAGCCGTTCAACCTCGGTTTTTAAAAAAATATAAATTTTTTTGGGAATTGGTACATTCAATAGATGAAGATTTGATTTTAATAATCCCTGAGGAAGAACTTTTAGCAAAGGCTTATGAGATTAAAAGTAGATTTAGTCAAAAAATTAAAGAAAGATCTTTAAGAGCTGAATGGCTTGGAGACGAGGGTAAAAAGGGCAAGTTAACTCAGGCTGTAGAAGAATTAGAGCAATTATTAAGTAATTGTGAGCAGTCCTCTTGTCAAGATAAAAAAATCTTGAAAATAAGACATATTCTTAAAGAAGCTCTACATTTGATAAACCAAAGTACAGATACTCGTTTTTGGCAGTTATCACTCAATATGTCAGTTGTTGTATTGAGCAGTTTTTTATTATTATCAATTTTAATAGGTTTAATTGAAAAATTTGAATTTAAAGCAAACTGGTATGAAAGTATTAAAACTGCCTGGATACCTTTGGCATTTTTTGGAGCTGTAGGGGCATATTTAAGTAATATCATTACTAAAAAAGATTTTCTTTTTATAAGAGGAACTTATTTAAGATTTTTTTCATATCATATTATAAGTAAGCCCATAATAGGAGGAGTTAGTGGAATTTTTATTTATTTACTTGAAAGATCTAAACTTGTATTTTCTTTAAATATATCAAAAAATGCCCCAATAGTTCTAAATGTACCTTCTACAGAATTACCTTATGCTTATGCTATTTTAGCTATTGTAGCTGGTTTCGCAGGAGATAAATTATTAAAAAGTATGATTGAAAAAGTTCTTAAAAGATTGGAAGAAAAAGCAGAAAAAACTAAGGAAGTTTCAAATAATTAAACTTAAAATTAAATTTAGAGGCAGAGATAAAGAAATTAAAAAATTTAAAAATCCTTGACAAAAATAAAAATTAGTTTAATGTTTATAAGTAAATAAAAATGGGCGGATAGCTCAGGGGGAGAGCATCGGCCTTACAAGCCGGGGGTCAGAGGTTCAAATCCTCTTCCGCCCATTTTATAGGAAAAAACGGGGCTGTAGTTCAGCCTGGTTAGAACGCCTGCCTGTCACGCAGGAGGTCGCGGGTTCAAATCCCGTCAGCCCCGCCATTTTCTAATTATATATGTCAGATTTTCTATTTATTCTTAAAAAGTTTTTTCTGTACCTTTTATATCCTTCATCTTTAATATTTATCTTTTTACTGCTTGTTTCTCTTTATGTAATTCTTGAAAAAAGAAGAGGTAGAAGAAGGCTTCTTTTGTTTCTGGCTATATTTCTTTATTATGCCTCGTGTACGCCATTTTTACCTTATTTTATGTTGAAACATTTGGAAAATAAATATATTATTCCTGATAAAAAGCAGATTCAAAAAGCTGAATATATAGTAGTTCTTACTGGAAGGATTTATGAAAATCCGGGATTATCTCTGGAAGAGAGGTTTAGCAGAGAAACTATAATAAGATTTTTAAAAGCTCTGGAATTAAAAAAGAAATATCCAAACAAAAAAATTATTATTCTTGGGGGTGCATTTAGACATAAACAAAAAAAAGGAGCGAGCTTTTTAAAAGATTTTGCTAAAAAATTAGGAGTTAAAGTAATTGCGGTAGATATACCTTTAGATACTTTGAACAGTGCAAGAGTCTTGAAAAAATATGTGAATCTTAATGAAACTTTTTTACTTTTAACATCTGCTTATCATTTACCAAGAGCTGTATATTTGTTTAAAAAAGAAGGGTTCAAAAATCTCATTCCTTATCCTACCAATTATAATTATAAACTTTGTAAACCATCTTTTAGCATATGGAATTTCTTCCCAGATGATTTATATCTTGAGCTTACTAATATGGC
>Ga0164318_10006964_pt1 | contig 10961 bp, 10 predicted proteins | sample GuaBasSedimGuay9_FD_113734 | JGI IMG/M metagenome (GOLD analysis project Ga0164318, IMG submission 113734) | Subseafloor sediment microbial communities from Guaymas Basin, Gulf of California, Mexico - Guay9, Core 4571-4, 0-3 cm | ecosystem: Environmental > Aquatic > Marine > Hydrothermal vents...
ATAAGTCCTTGCAAAACTTAAATCCGAATATCGAATTTCGAAACTCGAAACAATATCGAATGACAAAAATACAAATATCTAAACGGGAAAGAGTTAAACTTTTTACAATAAAGTTAATGCCACCTCTGTGGCGTTGATGTTTTGAACATTTGAATATTAGAAATTCGGATTTGTTTCGCATTTAGTGCTTCGAATTTCGAATTTCCAGTTTATCTGGGTTAGGAGTACGAAAAATGACAGCATATCAGGTTTCCGTATTTGCGGAGAATAAGCCGGGGAGACTGGCCAAGGTTACAAGAATCCTTGCAAGGGCAAAGTTAAATATCCGGGCCATTACGATTTCCACTTCTGAAGATTTCGGAGTCGTAAATCTTCTGTTAAGTGATCCGAAACAGGGCAAGAAGGTACTGGAAAAAGAAGGATTAACGGTAAGTTTGAAGGAAGTTATTGCCGTATTGATAGAAGACAGACCCGGCGGTCTTGATCAACTGGTTCAATTACTTGCCGATGAAAATATAAATGTGGAAAATGCATACGGTTTTGTCCTTGAAAGTTGGAAGAATGCGGTCTTTGTTATTGACGTGGACCAGCTGGAAAAAACACAGCAAGTGCTCAAGAAATCGGGATTTGAAACCCTGAATGCGGAGGCGCTTTCTGCCGTGGAACCATTTCACTATATGAAGTATTAAGGAAATTCATGACACACGAAGATGCCGGACACTATGCCGTAAAACATTCACCTGATACCAGACTTGATCCGAGGATTGCCGGAGCGATAAAAAAGAAAATCGCGAATGACAGGATAACATGCGCTGCTGCGCATAAAATTGCAGGGGAACTGGACGTGTTACCTGCCGATGTCGGTGTGGCGATAGACCTTATGGAGGCACGAATAAGCCGCTGCCAGCTCGGTTTATTCGGTTACAGTCCCGAACAGAGGATTGTTAAACCGGCGGAGAACGTCACACTGGAGCTTGAGGAGATGATTAAAAGATCACTGGTGAATAAGCGTTTGTCATGCGCATCGGCATGGGGAATAGCACGCAAGCTGGGTATTCCTAAAATGAGTGTTTCTGCGGCATGCGAGGCACTAAAAATCAAGATATCTTCTTGTCAATTAGGGTCTTTCCGATGATCCCTGCCCCCCGATTCCTGACACCAGCATCTGCGCAAAAACGTCTGTCTGCGCGCCTGCCTGTCTGCCGTGCAGGCGGCACAGGCAGACAGCTGTTGAGAATAAAGGCTCTGAATGGGTTTTATGCCTTTGAACCTGAGTAGTTACTCCTGACTTTTGTCATATCTTAGAAACTGTGTGGAAAAATTGGCTCTTCCATGAGTCGCAGATCGAAGGTCTGTTGAATATCCGAAAAGCTGTTTGAGAGGAATCCTTGCCCGAATTTCACTTATAGAGCCTTTGTTATCTATGCCTTCAATCTCTCCTTTCCTTGAATTGATGTCACCAATAACCTCCCCCATGAATTCGCTTGGTGTCATAATATTTACAATCATGATTGGCTCAAGCAAAACGGGTTTTGCTCTTGAGCAACCTTCCTTAAATGCTGTGGAAGAAGCAATTTTGTATCCTAATTCTGTCGATTCCCCCTCTTTAAATGAGCCACCCGTTATACCGGCTGTAATGTCTGTAGCCGGGTAACCAGCCACAACACCCGTTAAAGCAGCGTCACGGATTCCTTCTTCTATGGCTGGAATAAACTCGCCAGGAATTATTGTGCTATCTGTTTGGTTGATCAGGGTTAACCCGCCGCCCCTCCTGTTTGGTTCCAGATGTAATTTTACATGACCGAAGTGTTTTTTTTCGCCAAGCTCCCTTTCAAATTTTTCCTCAACATCAACACTTTTTTCTATAGTTTCTCTGTAAACAACTTTTGGTTTCCCGATGTTTACTCTGGTATGATATTCTCTTATGAGCCGGTCTATAATTATCTCAAGATGAAGTTCTCCCATACCGGAAATAATTGTTTGAGCTGTTTCATCATCATATTTTACCCTGAGTGTCGGATCCTCGTCCACAAGTCTTGTCAATGCTGATGACAATTTTTCCTGATCCTCTGGTGTCTTGGCTTCAATAGCCTGACTTATCACAGGTTCATAGAATTCTATCGATTCAAGAATAATCGGACGAGATTCATCACAAACCGTATCCCCTGTTAAGGTATTTTTTAACCCCACAACCGCTAAAATGCTTCCGGCGCCGGCTTCGCTTAACCGTTCCCTCTTATTGGCATGCATCTTAAGAAGTCTTGAAATCTTCTCCTTTTTCCCTCTGCTGGCATTGTAAACATCTTCTCCGACTTTTATCTTCCCGGAATAAATTCTCAAATAGGTAATCTTTCTTCCCCCGTCCATGGCAACCTTAAAGGCAAGAGCGGCAAGAGTTTCTTTATCGCTGGTAATGCGTTTTTCCTGTTTTTTGGTTTGTGGATTCATACCTTCAACGGGTGGCACGTCTTCCGGTGATGGAAGAAAATCAACAATGGCGTCAAGAACAGGTTGAATCCCTTTATTTCGAAGAGCCGTGCCGCACATAACAGGGACAACTTGCAGGGAAAGGGTTGCTTCCCTTATTGATTCTATCATTTCTTTTTCAGAAATATTTTTCCCTTCCAGATATTTTTCTGCAATGTTGTCGTCAATCTCTGCAATTGTTTCGATAAGTTTTTCCCTATACTTTTCCGCCTGTGATAGCAAATTTTCCGGTATGTCTGTAAGTTCATAAGACAGGCCCAGTTTCTTATCGTTCCAGATAATCAGTTTTTGTCTTATCAAATCAACCGTACCTTTAAAGTCTCTATCCTGAAAATAGGGCATCTGTATGATTAAAGGTATGGAACTGAATCTTTTTTCCATCATTTTAACTGTTCTGATGAAATCAGCGCCTATCCTGTCCATCTTATTGATAAAAGCTATCTTTGGGACATTATGTTTGTCCGCCTGGTGCCAGACAGTTTCCGATTGCGGTTCAACACCGCCGACAGCGCAAAATACGGCCAGCGCTCCGTCCAACACTCTTAAACATCGTTCCACTTCCATTGTAAAGTCAACGTGTCCGGGAGTGTCAATAATGTGTATGTCGTGATCTTTCCAATTACAGGTTGTCACAGCAGAAGTAATAGTAATTCCTCGTTCCTGTTCCTGCGGCATCCAGTCCATAATGGCTTCACCATCATGAACCTCTCCCATCTTGTGAGATTTCCCTGTGTAATAAAGTATTCTTTCGGTAACCGTTGTTTTCCCCGCATCTATGTGGGCAATGATTCCTATATTTCTGGTTCTTGAAAGTTTTGTTTTTGCAGTCATTTCTTTCAATATATTAATTGATTAACGTCTTTATGGACGAGTAGTAAGAAATTATTTGTCGTTCTTATGCCCAGTCTTACCTTGAATTATGGGAGAACAACTCTCTGTTAAGGGTAAAAGAATGCCTTGTGTCAATGTGTCCCTTTATAGTTTTTAATTCTTTTTTGTTTATCAGGAGTTTTACCCTTTTGATTTTTGGAATATTGATGCTAAGGGTATTTGTTAATGAATATATCGTGATGATTTCACTGGTGCTTCCTCCCGGATGGAGTGTGATAAGATTTTTGCCGAAGCTGACATAAGCAGTTCCATTTTTTGTGACTTTAACACTTTGAAGTTTTACCCCCTCCGGAAAGGTTCGGACAAGGCTGGTTTTGGGTCCTTCTATAAGAGCCTTTACAAGTTCCCCTGCCGTTTCATTTATGCTATTTCTTTTAGGAATGTACCTTATTTCAGGTGTGAGGAATCTCTCGTTGGAGTCGGCAAAATATAGTTGAACCTTTTGTTTTTCTCTTTTTCCTCTTGCAACCTCCTTTCCCGTTGTTGGCGGATATACATAATCAAAAAGTGAAATAAAAAAAAATGCAAGGAATCCCGCCGCAAGCATCAGAATAAGAGATAAAAAGAACAGCCTGAGATTCCTCTTCTTTTTTTTAGCTTTAGATTCTCTGGTTTTCCTTTGTTTTTTTGTTGCCATTTATTGGTTCTCTCATTGTAACCACTCAGGTTCAAAGGCACAAAGGCACGGTTCGACTGAGCTCACGCTGAAGGCTCGCCGAAGACCACAGGCGGTGCCGATTGTTACTTTTTTTACTCTTTGTGCCTCTGTGCCTCTGCCGCTTTGTGCCTACCTTAGTAGTTACACCTCTCATTTTTTGATTATGAGACTTTTAGGGTAATTTTCAGGCGCTGTCAAGGGAAGAAAAATCAAGTTTGGCGATTGCCAAAGGGTTAATAACAAGCATCAATTTAGCGCGTCAAGACGCTTTTTTGCCTTTTGTCCGAATTCGGATTCAGGGTCTATTTCAATGGCAACACGTAATTCCTTTACGGCTTTCCCGTATTCTTTCTTCTTTAAGTAGCTCATGCCTAACCAGTAGTGGGTTTCAGCGATATAAGGAGCTATCCGGAGAGATTTTTTTAGGTGACGTATCGCGTTATTTATCTGGTTATCTGCGAGATATGCAACTCCCATATTCTTTTGAATTAAAAAAGGTATATTTGTGCTCGGATTTCTATCCAGGGCTTTCTGATATTTAAGCAATGCCGTTTTGTAATCCCCCTTCTTATAATAAACCCAACCCATGTTGTTCAGGGCGATTGCCGGAGTTTCATATAGATCGTCTGAGGCAGCTATTTGAAATTCTTTTATTGCTTTATCGTATAATTCTTTTTTTATGTAAACCGTGCCAAGATAATTGTGTACGGAAGGTGAGCCCGGTTTTAGATCGATAGCCTTTTTAAGCTCAGCGACAGCCCTGTCATACCGTTTTATACTGTTATAAGATATGCCAAGATAATAGTGCAGGTCTGGATCTTTTGGCGCAAATTTTTCTGCTTTAACAAATTCCCTGATGGCAGAAGTATATTGCCCCGATTTAAGGTAGGCCAATCCCACATTAATATGCGAACTAAACTTTTGTTTATTTGAAGTGCTATTAATAGGAACGGTCGTACAGGAAGTTATTACGACAGCTGTTATAATAACCGCTGATATGAATGTAGTATGCTTCGAAATTATTCTTTTCATTATTATTTATCCCCTGTCGTATTGTTGTTACCATTTATCCACCAGTCGCTTTTATCTTTAAACCACCATTCAGATGAATCTGTACCCATAATTACATCTGCTATTTTTCGTGCAGTATCACCATGAAGTCTTTTCCTGGCGAAATTAATCCATTCTTTGCTGTACTTATTACCGAGGTCACCGTGTTTTTTAAGTTGAAGAATTAATGAAAGTTGATCAGCATCATGTGCAATGAAAGATTCTTTTGTTTTCTTTTCATTAAATTCAGAAATGGCGGATTTGATTTCATCTCCGAAAAAAAGGGACTCTGTAAGTTCCTTTACAGCTTTTTCTTCATCTACAGTAACGTATTTCTTGTTTACATAGTTCATGTCACCCGTTCTCGCTTCAGGCAGATCATGAACAAGGCATATCTTGAGAACCTTGAGTTCATCTACATCGGATTCAAATTTGCAAAGGGTATATCCGATGAATATTGTGCTCAGGGTATGTTCAGCAACAGATTCACTGCCGGAACCAAAAAATTGAAACCCGGATCTTGGAGTTTTTTCCAACATTCCAACTTCAAAGAGAAAATTGACAATATCTTTCATTTTAACTCCTTTTTCAGCAGCCTCATTCTATTTTCCATCATACCGGAGAGTTTTTTCATTTCCAGTTGAAGTGACGCAATACCTTCAGGTTTCATAGATATCAATTTTTCCAATCGGTCCCTCCAATACTGGACCACCGTTATTTCGTTTTCCCTCATCTTTATCTCCATTTTCTGTTGATACTTTCTGAGGAATGCCATTTCATTATCAGTTATGTTCATGATGTTTCATCCTTTTTCTTAATTCTTGTTTTTCACTGCCTGTGTCAACATCTGCACAAAAACATAATGTCAAGGTTGATGCGTCCATAAAAAGTCATAAAAACACTCTTTTGTCATTCTGAGCGATAGCAAAGAATCTGATATCGTTGAGATTCTTCGTCGCTCCGCTCCTCAGAATGACACGGCGTGGACTTTTTACAAGCGCATCAAGGTTGACAGTCTCGTAAAAAGTCGAATCTCTACTCTTCCCCGATCGGAGTCGAGGACAAGTTTCACGGGAATGACAGACTTTTTACGAGTACATCAAGGCTGAGGATTCTAAATCATACGGCATGGTATTGCAAGCGCCATTTGAGTTGGATTTCAAAGTAATAGTTTTTTTATTGAGTAAATGTTTGAATTAATGTGGATGAATACGGTAGAACAAGTCGAATTTCTCAATTTGACATTCCATGATAAGTTAAGTATAAAATACCTACTTTTTCAATCAGGGGGATTCAATGGGTAAAAGGAATCTGTCAGTATGGCGGTTTGTTTTTTTGCTTTTCTTTATCCCTTCTTGCCCGTCTCTTGTTTTTTCTTATCAGAAAGAAGACACCGCCCATCTCTTTTTTCAAAAAACAGCCGTTTTAAAAGAAAATGTAGATACATATTTTGTTAAGAATGACGACTGGATATTTAATATCATCAGGAAGAAATTCGGAGGATCAGAAAAAGAGATCCTTAAGATACTGGAAGTGGTAAAACGACTCAACCCTGAAATTGAGAATCCGGACAGAGTATATCCCGGGCAAAAACTGTTGTTGCCTCGGAAAGACGTATATATGACAACAGGTTTAACTCAGGAAAAAGATAAAATTATAAAGAAAACGGAGGCCTTAAATGATTCCTCTAATGCGGAAGATAAAGGAATGTCTGTATGTGAAAAGAAAGAAACTCTATTAAAATACACTGTCAAAAAAGGTGACTGCGTATCTTATATTATTCAAGATCAATTGGGTGTTTCCAGTGCGGATATTTATAGAATGTTACATGATGTGAAGACTCTCAATCCCAACATTGAGGATTTAAACATAATATATCCGGGGCAAAAGTTATTGCTCCCCGGATACAGAGGAGCAAGTGCCCCCGGGCACGCAACCGTCCTCACCGTTGCGAAGCAAAATCGAAACCTGCCCGTTTCAGGAGGAAAGGCAAAGAAAGGCGCGATTTCTGTCCCCATTATTGCAAAAGATTTAATTAATAAACAAGTGATTGAGAAGAAGCAAGTTGTCAGTGGGAAGGAATTTGTTAAAGAAATTGTTAAAAAGGATAAAATTATCAATCATGAGAAACAAATACTGGCAATGCGTTATATCCTGAGTCGAATAAATGGATCAGTTATTACAAATGGAAATTATTATATCCCTCTTTCTTCTTCCGGCCAAATTACCATTAACTGTTCTGCCATACCGGTTATAGAACTGGATAACGGGGTTACAATTTTTGTCGATTTTTCCCGTCGTATGCCTGAAAGCTTAAAAAGGCTGATTCAATCGACGTGGGAAAAATATTCGGTGCTTACTATTGAAGAAAACGAGGCAATGCCTTCAATAATTAAAAGGATAATAAACACCTCTAAAGATTATTCCATTAAAAAGTGTGGAACTTATTTGAAGGTTGGGAATCATCCACGAATAGATATATTTATCGACTGGATTGTATCGAAAAAAGTATCCGCAATTGAAAAACCTTATTCGTTTGGCATCAGGCTTGTCGCAAACCGTTCCAGTTTGTTGCCCGGGAGTGTAAGGAGGTATTCTGATGAAATGGGTTTTGAAGTTGTGGAACTTGTGAAGGGGAAGGAAATAGCAGGAAATAGCGATAGATATGGAGACCTGAATGTTCCTGTTTTAAATTCTGATACAAATATAATATTGGTAGAGTTTCTGCTCTCGACTTTAGGTTACACTCCTTTGCAACATTCTGAAGTTGATATATATAGCATGGAAAAAAATGGTTTCAAAGCATCTGTAACAGCAGACCTTCTATTAAAGACAAACGACAAAAGAATTATCATAAATTCTAAGAAGATCTCTCAAGAATTTGTAGATGTATTGAAGAAAAGTGGCACGGAGATGGTCTTTATTTTCGATAGCGAGAGCAAGAAAAAAGTTATCGAGAAAATTCTCCATGCCGTTAACATTCCTTTCTTGTGTGACGATTTCAAATTTTTCTTTTCCAGGCAGGATGGAAAAAATGGGGGAACAATATCTCTTCCCGCCATACGAATAAATGACAATAACAAGTTATTATATTTTGTTGACCGGAAAGTTGATAATGGAATTTGTGGATTGCTTCATGATAAATGGGGGATAAATTTAGTAAAATATTGAAAGTCAAGGGAATTTCACTTTTTTCAGGAGGGCTTGACGGCATACTTGCCGTCAAGCTTATTCAGGAACAGGGGATAGGAATTGAAGGTGTAACTTTTGAGACACCTTTTTTTAATGCCGAAAAGGCCAGACAAGCGGCTGATCAAATCGGAATTCCTCTACTTGTTATGGATATTACTGAAGAATATTTGACAATGCTTAAGGCCCCGAGGTATGGATATGGCCGGAATATGAATCCCTGCATCGACTGCCATACCCTGATGCTTAATATAGCGGGGCGGAGGATGGAAGACACAGAGGCAGATTTTTTATTTACAGGAGAAGTGTTAGGTCAGCGTCCCATGTCTCAAACAAAGCAGTCGCTTCATATTGTGGCAAAAAATTCCGGTTATGAAGAATATATTGTTCGACCTTTAAGCGCTAAACTTCTTCCAGAAACGATTCCGGAAAAAGAAGGAAAGATTATTCGTCAGCAGCTTCTCGATATCCAAGGAAGGGGCAGAAAACGTCAGATTGAGCTGGCAAAGCATTACGGGATAAAAAACTATCCCAACCCTGCAGGTGGATGCCTTCTCACTGATTCCATATTTTCGAAAAGGCTCAGGGATCTCTTTGAACATCAAGAAGATTTAAATATCCGGGATTTTCAACTTCTTAAATCAGGAAGACGTATCCGCACGAACAACAATGCTGTGATCATTGTTGGAAGAAATAAGAAGGATAATACGGTTATACAGAGTTTATCGGTAGATAAAGATATCATTATAAAGATGAAGGATTTTCCGGGTCCGGCTGTCCTGATCCCTGATGGATGCGATGAAGAAACTCTCCACTTTGCTGCCGCCGTATGCGCGCTTTACAGCGATGCCCCCAATGATGAGAGGGTTATTGCCAATTGCCGTGTTGATGGAGTGAGCCGGTTGATTACCATAATTGCAGCCAAAAAAGATGAAGTGCAAAAGCTGACAATCTAAGGCGGCCAAGCCGCAGAGGGCTGAGTAATGAGAACGAAGGTACGAGGATCAAGGTACAAGGGAAAAACTTTAACCTTTAACCTTGATCCTTGAACCTGAGTTACAACTTACATTACATGTGTTCTTTTCTTAAAAGATCGTTTACCGTTTTTACAGGGTTAAAGGTGACAGTGGGAACTTCCACAAAAACAGTATTCCATCGAGCCATGGCCCCGTTCCATAAACCAGGAAGTTCCAGGGCCTTGAGACTTCTTCCCTTCCATGATTTTTGAGAAATAATGTATGCATTTTTATCGACAAATTTTTCAAGATCAAATTTTTGGCCTCTGTAATCTTTTACACCACAAACCAGGTCAACCGGGTTAAAGTGGGTGGATGAGTTCCATATGCGTTTTTGCTCATATGATTCAAGGTCGACCTGGGCTTGTTCTATGATCTGGAGTGACAGAGTTTGGTTTTCTTCTATCCAGAAAGGCCCGCCACCCGGTTCTCCTTCGTTTTTAACCATACCGCATACACGAATTGGCCGGTTAAGCTTATCAATCATAATGTCAATTTTTTGGGATGTGGACAAAATTTCAAACGACCGGGGCAGGTCTATAAAGAGTTGCTCATTACAGAAGCGTGCTATTCTGTAAAGTGTTTCATTATCTGCCTGCTCCTCAACAAGAAGACGCAAATTCGCGAATATTTCCTCTTGAAGTTGCACAAGGTAACCCCCCAGGATCTTTTTATGGAGAACCGTTGCCGGCTTTAACCGGTCTGGAACAACATTGTCAATATTCTTCAGAAATATGATATCCCCGTCAATTGAGTTCAAGTTTTTAAGAAGCGCTCCATGCCCTCCAGGACGGAAAACTAGTTTTCCTTCATTGTCCCGGAAAGGATTGTTGCTCATATCAACAGCTATAGTATTTGTGGACGAAAGTTGTACGGAAAGAGAAAGATCATACTTAACGCCATATTTGCCTTCATAATATTTCATAACCTTGGAAAGATAGTTTTCAACATCTGCCTTATGCTCATTAGATACGGTAAAGTGAATTCTACATATATGACTGGCATCCTGCACATACAAAGCGGCTTCAACAAGGTGCTCCTCAAGAGGTGTGCGATTACGATTCGGATAGGAATGAAATTTTATAAGGGCTTTTGGAAGATTTGCGTAATTTAGTCCCTTTAACGTCAGAACATATTCTAGGATATTCTGCAATTGTCTATTTGTTATCAGTGATGTAATATTGTCACCGTTTTCTGAAATGCTTTTCTGTAAATCGTCGTAAAAAGCAAATTGCGTGAGATTTTCCATAAAGTCGGCGCCACTCTGGCCGGTATTGAAATCTTTCATCTCAGCATATCTGAACCAGTCTCTGAACATGCGACTGGCTGCGCCTGAAGCCGGCACGAACTTGATTATTTTCCTCTGTTGAGACGCTTCATTATAATTTGTAATCAGAGATTTCCTGTCGGTATCAGGGATGACAATTATACCATCTCCTACGGTGCATGGCCTTTTTAATTTTATCGGGGCAAACGCTCTTTTGAAAATTTTGAGCTGGGACATAACTTCTCTTTTTGATAATCCCTCATCCCGAATCCTCTTTAAATCTTTGTCCGTAAATAAATCGTGCGTCATAGTTATATACTCCTAACCCAGAGAAACTGGAAATTCGAAATTCGAAGCACTAAATGCGAAACAAATCCGAATTTCTAATATTCAAATGTTCAAA
>Ga0164318_10006966_pt1 | contig 10958 bp, 14 predicted proteins | sample GuaBasSedimGuay9_FD_113734 | JGI IMG/M metagenome (GOLD analysis project Ga0164318, IMG submission 113734) | Subseafloor sediment microbial communities from Guaymas Basin, Gulf of California, Mexico - Guay9, Core 4571-4, 0-3 cm | ecosystem: Environmental > Aquatic > Marine > Hydrothermal vents...
AACACGTGCGTGCTGCTTTATTGTTAAAAGAAATGGGAGAAGAAATTCATTCCGGCGATCTTATCAGTTACGTGAAATGTAAGGACGGTTCGGTGCAACCCGTGGAATTGGCACGACCGGAAGATATTGACGTGAAAAAATACAATCAGCAATTAAAATCGATTTTTGCGCCGCTATTTGAACCGTTAAATATCAATTACGATAGCGTGATAGAAGGTAAAAAAACAATAATTGACTTTTAATTATAATATAATAGTATAATAAAAAAAAGATTGATTATAATGGTCGTGTCCGGTAGATTCTGGGATCACGCATCATTTTCGCGCGACCTTCAATCTGTTCCCGAAGATTGCGTTCCCTGTCTAGCCGTCGGATTTCTTCAAGATCTAATTCCTTTTTTCCGTTGTCTTTCTTTTTTGTCTTTTTCTTTTTGGCTACCTTTTTGACCGTGTCTTCTGGTTTCTTATTTTCCGCTTTATTTTCCTTCATTTTTGCTTCAAGTTGCTGTTTTATTGCTTGTAGTTCTTCGTCTTGTTCTTGGTCAACGATCTTGTTCTGTTCAAGTTCTTTTTTTATCCGTTCCTTTTCGGCACGAACCTCTTCAAGCTGTCTTTTCAGTGCTTCTATTTCTTCTTCGGTCATTATTTTCTCACCAATATGTTGAATTTATACATTCCCGCGCCAGAATCATCACAGTGCGCCACGAATTTACTATTAGCAGGATAGTATATGTTTGGGAACACGGCGAACGTGCTACCACTTGCGGTCGCAAGCGGTTGATATAACACGACGTTGTCTTCATTTTCAATTGAAAACCAATACGCGCCGGATTGTATTCCGCCGTAAGGGTAACCACACACGGTAACTAAATGACCCATTGTAGGTAGATTGCTGAATATTTCACCGGTTGAATCCTTTACGAGGTTCCTACCAAACGTAAAACCCGTGGTGCAAAAACCACTACCGGTATCGGAATTTTTTGTCAGGTGTAATGTTACGTTAATATTATAATAATTAGTCATGGAATCACTTCCGCTTCCGTAATTTCTTAAGTGTTTTTGCTAGGTTTTTCCTTCGTTTCATTAAGGTAGAATCACTTTTTTTAATCTTTAGTTTTTTTGCAGGTATCTTCTGACCTTTTTTAACACCTAATGACCTACGCAATGCACCCGGTTTTTTTATGGCACGTTGTATCCACTTGTTTTTTTGTGCCTCCCGCATTTCATTGGTTAACCGTTCAATTTCGGGTTCCATTTCACGTGGTGCGCAACCGTCGTAATAATAAACTGACTTTTTTTGTTTTGCCATTTTCTACTTCACCAATGTTTTCTTTCTATTCACGGTATTAGGAGCGCGTTTTGTAGAAACATTCCGACCGCTAAAATATTGCGTGTTGATTGAGGGACCTTCTTCATTTGGGTGTCGCTTGAAATGTTTCTTTTGCAGGTCGTCGTATTTTTCTTCTAGGATTTCTTTAATTACCATTTATTTCACCTCTTCATTCAATATCGTCAATATCTATCTTCAGGTGTAATTCGTAATATATTATATCATTACCAATTTTCCACGGTTTTATATTATTCACGATAAACGTTGTCCCGTCGTATAGTATTTGATCATTTAAATCCAAGTTGAAGTCATTCGCGGAATTCAATCGTGAAATTATCGCCGTGCCATTCTCGTCTATTGCCTTTATGAAACAACGCATTCGACCCTGTTCGTAGTATCCAATCGTGGAATGTTTTAACCTTTGTTCACGTTGTGGTAAATCAATTGGTTGGACGTGTCCACGTACGGTATAATCCTTATATGATAATTCAGTTGACTGACCGCTTACCTTTGATATGTCAACCTCGTCATAAATGTCATTATACGTTTCATTATCCGCAACAGCAATCCCGGTGAAGTGTCGTAATGTTAAATCTTGACCATAATCGTTAATGAATTCATTGAATCGTGCCTGAACGTCCGTTGCCACGGTCATGTCATTCCCACGTCTTCACCTATGTTTTGTAATGCGGTATAAACGTCGTCCGAATAATCGCTGGTCGTGTCGCCAAATGAATATTTTTTCGTGCATAAAAGTTCCATTTTATATTCGTATCTCGTGCGGTAGTAATCCAATCCCGCTTGGAATATACCGACATTCCAATTCAGTCCCTGTTCTTCCACGCGAAAATCACCTAACATTACATTCTTGCCAAGAAACGTATCGCCTACGAACATTCCAAGCACGGCAACACACGTGCCAAGTATGACACACGACCTGTGTAACCAATTACCACTGTCATAAGTGATTCCCGCGTCCGCTTCCACTTCAACTTGTGTTCCACGCCAGAATTCCGTTATCATTGCGTCGGTTAATCGTTCGGTGTTACCTGTTCCAAGCTTGCCAAGATAATATCTAACCGCTTGGATTTCATCACTTGTCGGGTGCGACAAACTAACCACCGAAAATAGAAAAATTTGTCATGGGCATAAAAAGATTACCCATTATGACGAATTGAAATCATCACATACTTGAACGGCGTCAGACCAAATTATTTTTGCTTTCAGTCTTTGCGTGGCAAGATAACCGGTTGCGTCCCGTTGCACGTCGTCGTATCGCTTTGCGGTGATTGCCCTATTTTGTGCAATTATTCCGGCGATCTTTCTATCCATTATGATTATGGTTCCTGCCGTCATTTCGGAACTAACCAGAATGTCAAGCACGCCCCATAATCGCATGACCTGACCCCGAAGGGCGTCTTCAACAAACCGTGAATTTGCTTGGAATCTACCGGCTTCCGATCGCCACTCGTCGGTTTTCATTAGTTCACGCATTTGGTATGGGTGCATTACTATGGTATCTGCGTCCCAATCATTTGCGTTAATTTCGGTCATCATGTTCAAAATTTGTACCAACGTGATTGGTGCGCTACCAGAATAATCCGTGCCACTATTAATAATGGTGTTTTGGATTCTTGTATTTTCTAATTTCGCCATTGCTTCTCCAGCTAACCGCACGTTGCGTGGAAATAATGCCACTCGTGCGTCTTCGATCATTTCAGTAGTTAATTCGACTCGAACACCGTATTTTTCGGGTTTCACGGTTTCTTCCGTGTATCTCTCAAGTTGCTCTGGTATTTCGGCGCCTTCATTGATAATGAATGCTTTCACCGAATCTTTGGTTCCTTTTTGCAAGGTATACGTGGTTCCTTTGAATGTTACTAAGTCAAGTAGTTGCCTTGCAACCAAGTGTGGAAATGCCGCTTCGTAAATGCGTTCCGCTATGACTTCAGGAACGAGATATGCGTAGTTATCGTAATCGGTTGTTGCCGCTTCCTGTAAGGTAATGCTTCGCTTGTTATTAAATTTCTTCAGATCTTCCGAAATGAACTTGTAATGTTTTTCGTAGAATAGATCAGGAATTGGAACGCTGATATATTCGTCCATTGTCCACCGAATGTTATTTTCCATTAGGTTCTTGATTTCTTCATGTGCATATTCAAGCATGTATTCCCGCTTGTCTTTACTTGGTTGTAATTCCAAAAATTTTTCTTTTAAACTTGTTGCCATTTTTCTCACCTTTACAATGGTATGAACGATTGTTTCAGTAATACGAATACAGGACGGTAATTGAATGGACTAGTTGTCGTGCCTGTTCCTGCCGTCGAAGGTGCGTCGGTCGAATTAAGCGCAATTCCCAAGACGGGTTCACCGGTGTTATCAGTTCGTGGATACGCACAACCATACTTTTCGCCCTTTTTTCCAAGCGACCCACGCATGGTGTTACCTGCACTGACCGCCTTATTGGTCTTGCAGCACACGACACCGTCTAATTTAACGGTTACCGCATTACCGCTTGAAGCGCGAACAATCGCCACTCCAATTGTCTTTAGACCGTCAGAAAATGCGCTACCCACGGATACAACCGAAGGTAATTCACTGGTCAGTTGTGCTTTTGATAGATCCCACGTGGTGCCACTTCCGTAGAGTGCTACCACGTCGTATTTTTGTATGTCGTCTTCTGCACGGAATGTGATTTGTTTCGCATCACCGTATAGAACACCTTCTTTTTGTGGTTGGAAACCACTTTCCCATTGCCATTCTTCATTATTTGGTGCTACCATATTTTTTCACCTCTACAAACCTTTCGGATTAAAATAACCCAAAAACGTATCTCCACTCGAAGAAGCCGCTTCTAATGCAAAACCCACGTAGTTGCGTAATTTAACTAATTGACTTAACATTGCCGAAGTTCTTGCCTCGTCGCCGGTACTAGGAAATTCGTATACTTCACCGGTTACGGTCCATGCGGATACCAATCCACTACCGGTATTTTCAACGACAAGTTTAGCACCTTTTGTTATGACGCCGGCTGCCGTGAACACCGCTAGATTACCCGCACCGACCCAACTAACACCAGAATTATCTCCTGCACACGCTTTAGTCGTAACACCGAAGACATTTCCTGACTCAAACGAACTCAGGTATGCCTTACCGTCGTTACCCAAGCATATGACCCGATATGCCGGCAACGCGACTCCTGCTCTTACCATTTTTCCAAGTCTAGACGCGCCACTCGTAAAATTTGTCATTATTTAACACCTCTCATGGAGATTTTGGGTCTTTCTTGAACACTATGTCATTATCCATACAATACTGGACGAAATCCTCCCGTAATGGTTTATTGAAACCTAATGCCTTTTCAATGATTCTTTTATGTTCCAAGAATTCAATGGTTTTTCGTAAGTCTTCGTGATTCACCGCTTCTTCAATCGGTTTATGAATAAAACCGCCTTTTTGGATTGGAACGTTTTCTTTAATTTCTTCGTTTTTAGTAACTGAATTCTCCTTTGCTTCTGCAAGGAAAGATTTTCTGGTTTCAAGTTTTTGCATTGACCATTCCGCTAGTTCCTTTTCCCGCTTGTCCACGTTTTCCAGCTTGTAGGTTTTTGGCATGACATTAGCTTCAAGTAATGCAACTTCTCTTGCAAGTCGTTGTCGTTCCCGTTTTTCCATTTGTGCTGCTTTGTTACGAGTTTCTTCAAGTTGTTTTTCAAGTTCGGATTTTTGCTCTTTCATGACTTCAAGTTCTTGTGAATGCTTTTCTTCCCATTCTTTTCGGGCTTCTTCAAGCATTTTTTGGATATCTTTCATTGTTACTTGTTCGGACATTTTTTCTTTTACCACCTTTTCGGATATTTTTTCTATAAAGATTGGAACCTTAACCTCGTGTGCTATCTTTGCTGCCGGAACGCCTTCTTCACCAAATACAACCGCCAATCCCTTGAATTCAAAGTTATGAGGCACGATAGTGCATGTCGCTTCGCCTTCTTTTGTCGGATATTTTCGACCACGTATGTGATTGCATTCACCGTATACTTGACCGCAAATGGAACATTCTGCCCATTCCGGATTCGCTTCTATGCTCACGTGATCGATATACCCGGATTCAAGCGCCGCCGCCACCGAAGGATTTATCATGGTATCGACTTCTGCTACAAAGTTGACTTCGCCATTTTCACCCAAGACTGTTGAAACGACCCTTCCGATTGGAGGACTCATGATATCGTGGTTCATGTTTAACTTCACGCCTTCAAGCGTGTGATATGCCCGTTCGATTTCTTCTTTGGTATAATGAACGTAGTTTCTACTAACACCGGGAACCAGCGCGGTTCCTGCAAAGTAGACATATCGCTTGTCTTCGGTTGAAATTTCACCGACCTTTTCACAAAGAATATCCGCTTCGTCGAATGTTTCTCGCTTCCAAGTCAGACCGGTCGATTTCACGCAAATTGCACGTGCTGCGTCTTCTGCTCTATCAGAAGGTACGCCACGCGAGATCATTTGCGACTTGACTTTTTGATAGCAACGTTGTAATTTGGCAGGCATTGTTACTTACCTGTAATGCTTTTTTTGTGAGGAGAAATGGTTCCGGGTTCTCTCCTTACGTTTGCACCTCTTTTTTGTGAATAGATATGTTTACCATAATTTTGGTTACCGTGTTGTGATTTGGTACCATTTTGTTTTCCTAAACGCTTGTCAAGGTTATCTTGTTTTTCGGCGGGTGAACGCCGATCGCCTTGATTTGCGCCTTGATTTAACATGCTCACTGCTTGCTCACCTTATTTCTTGTTTTGGTTCTATCAGTTTGCGGATTAACTTTATTAGAATTGAATGTTTGACCGACCGAACCGGTCGTAACGTTTTGTTGCATTGGATAAATGAACATGTCGCCGTAGTGGGGTATTTCTTTATTTTCTATCGGGTCGAATGCCTTGATTGGTTGCGAAATGCCGATCATTTTCCTAGCTTCATTCGGCGTGATTATTCCCGACATTGACATTTTGACGATATTTTGTTCTTTCTTGCTGCGTTCGATCCTTTCAAACCGGTTCCACCGAATGTTGATTTTCTTTGCCTTCCGGATACCAATGCCCTGCAGGTCAAGAATTAACCGGAATAATGGTATGATCACGTTCGTGGATAACAAGTATTGCGTGGTTTGATTTCTCTTGTCGAATGCTTCAAGGTTCTGACTTGACTGCGCTTCGGATTTTCCAATGCCCAATGCCACCGGTGGAACACGTAATGCAGACATTATCTCGGTTCGCAATTCTTCAAGATAATCAATAAAATTCAATGCGACCCTATAATCACCGCCTAACGTTTTAGCATCCACCCCATATGGCACGCCAACGTCGTTTGAGGGATGACTTTTCAAATCATTAATGAAGTTAGTAATTTGAGCTTTTGGTATTCGAGGTATCTTTTCGTTCCCAAATATCCAAAGATTTTTAGGCGAACCGTATCTATGTAACGCCTTTATGGCGTCCGCCCACACGTTAAGTTTACGTTTGACGTATTCCACGAGCGGATGTATGACCGAATAACCGTAAGGATCTTCAACCGTGGCATTCCGTTTCCATTGTATGATTTCATATGGGAAGAAAAATTCTTGTGCGTATGCCGAGAATTCCCAATACCCATACACGTTACGTCGATAATCAGTTTCAACAAACATGTAACGTGGATCCATGTTGAATAACTTGACCACTTCGTTGTCCATTACGACCGGTTGTAAATAATTATTACCATACAAAAAGTAATTAATTAACGCGTTCTTCATTTTCTCGTCAAATTTAATGTACGAACTTTCCCGGAAATCAATTAGTATTTCTCTTGCCTGCTTGTTATCACATTCAATATCAAATCCCGGTTGAATGACTTCTTCAGCGCGTTCTTCGATTGCCGCCGCCACGATAGGTTCACGTCGATAAATCTTTTCAATTATGTCCAGATTAATCGGGTGCGGTTGTAACGTGGTAATAATTGCGGTATTCCGTGTCGGATATAACCGTGAAACATTCCTGCTTTTTGTTAACAAAAGTAAGTTACGTTGCTGAACCCGTTCGTAATAGATTGACCTATTTAGGTTGTCTTTATACTTTTCAAATAAATCGGGTTCCGTGCTTAGAATTTCATTCATTCGTAAGTCTTTACTAAACACGATTCTATTAACGGATTCTTCGATTTTTTGTTGAATTTGATCCTTAAATTTCGTTAGATATTTATTTAGTCCATTTTCGCTTCCGTGATAAGATTCGGATCCGTGAATGTCTTGGTCGGTCAAGTAATTATTACTTTCTTTACTTTCTGATTCTATCACGTAAAGCATTAGTTCGGTTAATGTTTCGGGATTGATCCGTCTTTTCCGCGTCATTAATCACATAAAAATGCAATAAATATATATAAATAAAAACAGAAAAGTATGTATAATATTGTATAATATCATTCACGCGTGATAAAAAATGTGCCCCGATTTTTACGAATCCAAGCTTCAATGGACTTCAAAAAGATCGGACATGCATTACTTGAGGGTTTCAACGTCTTTGGCGCGTAGTCCACTATACCCGTTTAGACCCGACGATAAAATCGCCTGCACGACAGACGGCAAGTTTTTGATATTCTGCAAGGACGAAGATAAAGACGAATTAATGAAAATCCTTAACGGCGAGAAATCAATTCCTACTTTTAAAAAACTTATCGAAGAAGAAATTTATGACGATATTTATGAAGAAATATAGGTGATGTGAATGGTCGTAAACCCAGATCCTGCTTGGGATACCGTCTATCTTGCAAAGATACAAGCGATTGAAGAACAATGGGCGCACCCAAAAGGTAAAGAACACATATGCGGTTTTCCTACCCGGAATGGCGAACCATGTAAACGGTTCCCAGTTGAAATTGGCGGTAAAATAGTAAACGGTCGTTGTGGAATACACGGTGGGTATCCAAAAATATCCAATGCCGTGAAGGCAATAGTTTCAAAGAAAGTCGATTTCATGCAATGTGATACTTGTAGTATCAGTCAAGAAGGTCGTTGTGATTACTACCGCAAGAATCAGACTTGTCCAATTGAAGCGGAAATGTACCAAATCCTATGGGATAACCTAAATGCAATATACAAGTTTGACGATTTTCCAAGTCAGGTGATGTTAGATTCTGCAATACGCGATTTCATACGGAGGGACAGGGCGTGGCGATTAGAAAACGCAATCGGCACAATGTGGTCAATAAAAAGCGGCGTGTCAAATTACTACGAACGCGCCACGGAAGCGATTGCAAAATGGTTTGATAGACTTGGCATACTACGAAAGAAAACTGACGTTAAGACTCTTGGTGAAATGATGCAGGCAATGAGGAAATTAAATGACACTTGAAGAATCCAGTCCGCTTGCAACGTTATCACCACAAGAATTTCAGTATATCGTGGAAGATCCGGTCAAGTTCGATCTATTTTTTTATGGTGTGTGGGACTATTGGTACCAAGCACCTGTAATTAGAGATACACACGACGCGATTGCCGCCGTGTTCGGTCGCCAGACGGGAAAGTGTTTACACGAAGATACTGAAATCTTATGTAAAAATGGCGAAATAAAGAAAATAAAAGAACTGTCCGAAGGCGAAGAAATATTCGGTTTATCTGATAATCTAAAGATAATTCCACAGAAAATAACAAAAATTCATACCAATGGAATAAAAGAATGTTACAAAGTAACAACAAATTACGGTTTTGAAATAATTGCTACCGAGGAGCATCCATTTAGAACTTTTGATCAATGGAAACCACTAAAAACATTAAAAGAAAAGGAACACATAGCAATTCCACGGTGTATTAAGTGGTATCCAAAAAAGGTTTTTAACTTAAAGAAATATAAGATCAAAATATTAGCATATTTACTTGCTGACGGTTACACGCATAAAAATGGATCGATCAGATTTACTAACACCTCAAAAAAGTTACGTAATGAATTCATTCGTTGTGCAAAAAAATTTGGTGATGTTCATATAATAGAAAGAAAAGAACCACGAAACGAAGTAGTGACCGTTGAAGTAAGCAGAAGAGGACATTCACGTTACACACACAATCCCGTCCGTGCTTGGTTAAACAAGATTAATTATAAATTAGGAAAATCGATTGACAAAGAAATACCATCAGTAATATTTACTCAGGATAAAAGAAATCTAAGAATATTTCTTAATAGACTTTTTTCTTGTGATGGATATGTCGCAATCTCAAAGGATGGTTCTTTATCAATTGGATATAGTTCTTCATCGAAAAAAATGATCTTACAAGTAAGGCATCTTCTATTAAGATTTAACATAAACGCAAGAGTTAGAGAAAAAAAGATAAAAACTAATAATATCTGGTTCACAACTTACGAATTATCATTTGGTAATAAAAAAGACATTATAAATTTCGCATTTAATATAGGCATAAAAGAAAAATATGACAAATTAGCTCGAATCGTAAAAAAAGTAAAAGATAAAGTTACAAATAATAACAGAGATGTCATACCATTAGATATTATCAAACTCATTTCTGAAGAAAAAATTAAATTAAAAAAGAGTTGGAATGAACTCGGATTAAAACGAAAACCCAAAAAATATAATCCACAGCGAGAAAAAGTTTTGGAATATGGACAAAAACTAAACTCTCAAAAAATAATAAACTATGCAAAAAGCGATGTTTTTTGGGATAGAATCAAAAAAATTGAGTATGTCGGTAGATTTAATACTTATAATCTAACAACAGAAAGCGGTAATTTTATAGCAAATGATATATTTGTCCATAATTCTGATATCGTATCCCGAAGGGAAAATTACAATGGTGCTACTAATACCTTAGACGACTTGATTGCCATTCTTGTAGCACCCGCACAACGACAGTCCGAAAATCTTTACAGTCGGTGTAAGAAATACCTAAACCGAAGTCCGATCCTACTTGCCGAATTAAAGGAAGGTCGGGTATTACAAAAAGGAATCGAATTCATAAACGGATACACGATTGTTAACATGCCAATCGGTCAAAGCGCCGATAAGGTACGTGGTTTTTCGGTTGACGAATTGGTATTTGAAGAAGCGGCATTCATTCCCGGCGCCGCATATGACGCGCTTACGGATTCATTACTATCCACCGCAGGAACTGAAATTCGTATTGGAACGCCATTCGGTAAGGCAAATCCTTTGTACATAGCATTCGAGAATGCATTCCGGATTCATACCATTCCTGAGAATCGGTGGGAAGCGTGGGATATCACAAAAGACGATATGATAATCAAGAAGTTTGATAACGTGGATATGGACGACGCATGGTCCTGCCACCATTACCCTTCACAAGTGGGACTGAATACCTATAAAGACTTTCAGGTTTATGCAACAGAAGTCTGGGACATGAAACTTGAAAATGACCGACGATTCGCCAAGCAACACCGTGGTTGGCGCGTTATCAAGACCGAAAATAAAATGTATATCGGTCAACTACTGACAGAACATTGGGAAGTGGTAGAAAAACTTCCACAAGAAGTACGGATTAAATACACGAGCGTGAAGGAATTACTTGACAGTCCGATACACGTTGTCGTGGGATTCCCGCAAATCAATCCCAAACGACTGAAACGGCAGTTAAA
>Ga0164318_10006967_pt1 | contig 10957 bp, 8 predicted proteins | sample GuaBasSedimGuay9_FD_113734 | JGI IMG/M metagenome (GOLD analysis project Ga0164318, IMG submission 113734) | Subseafloor sediment microbial communities from Guaymas Basin, Gulf of California, Mexico - Guay9, Core 4571-4, 0-3 cm | ecosystem: Environmental > Aquatic > Marine > Hydrothermal vents >...
AAAGGAATGCGTTTAGTAAAAGATAAGGCAGAAATACTAAATGCAATCCGTGGAGCTCGTTCAGAAGCTTTAAATGCTTTTGGTAACGATGCTGTTTATATTGAGAAATATATCGATTCTCCTCACCATATCGAATTTCAAATTTTAGCCGATAAACATGGCAATGCAGTACATCTTTTCGAGCGCGAATGTTCTGTACAGCGTCGTCATCAAAAAGTAGTAGAAGAAACACCATCCCCACTTATGACTCCCAAAGTTCGTGCAGAAATGGGAAGACATGCTGTTATGGCAGCTAAAGCGGTGAATTATTCCGGTGCCGGAACTATTGAATTTATTATGGGAGATGATTTAAACTATTATTTCTTAGAGATGAATACACGCTTGCAAGTTGAACATCCCATAACCGAAAGTGTGGTGGGCATAGATTTGGTTAAGCAACAAATAAATATCTCGAACGGACTAAAACTAAGTTTTAAACAAGAAGATCTTTCGCAAAGCGGACACGCTATTGAGTGTCGTATTTATGCTGAGGACGCTGAAAATAATTTTATGCCAAGTCCGGGTGTAATCAAGCATTTTAGCGAACCATTAGGACTGGGAATTCGTCACGATGGCTATGTTTATAGTGGTTATGAAATTCCTATCTTCTATGATCCAATGATTTCTAAATTAATTGTCTGGGGCGAAACACGTCAAGATGCAATCGACCGGATGAAAAGTGCTTTATACAATTACAAAATTACAGGTATCAAAACTTCTATTCAATTCTTGGAGCGTATAATGAATACGCCTGCTTTTGTAGAAGGAAAATACAATACGCATTTTATTCAGGAAAATGAAGATTTCTTATTTACACCTAAGGCAAGCACAATAGAATGCGAAGAATTAGCTATGGCTACTGCCTTTGTCAATTATTTGGATAAATTAGAGGAAACAAACCTACATTCCACTACCGAAAACGGCAATAATCCGTGGAAAAGTTTTGGACGTAAAAAAAATGTTACACGCTTATAAATCAATCTTTACCAATGAATAAAACATTAGATATTAAAATTGGAGAACGTATTGCAACTTTAGAATTAATAGGTCGCAACAACAATATTGTAAAGGTTAAGGTTGATGATAATTTATACACCTTGGATATGCTGGAAGTTGAAAATGGAGTTTACAGCATTCTAAAAGATGGTATCTCACACAATCTCGAACTTCTACAAAAAACAAATGCAAAACAATACGAAGTACATACACATAATGAATCTTTCGATATTGAAATTATTGATGCCGAAACTAAATACTTAATGAGTAGAGGAGATTCCGACGATGATGATGGAGGAAATTCCATTTCCAGTCCAATGCCTGGAAAAATAGTCAAAATTCTTGTTAATGTTGGCGATGAAGTTAAAGAAGGAACAACTGTTATTATTGTTGAAGCCATGAAAATGCAAAGCGAATACAAGGTGAAAACCGATCGCACAATCGTGGATATTTTAGTTAAAGAAGGTGATGCCATAGATGGTAACCAACCTCTTGTTATTGTTGAATAAAACACATTTTAGATATGTCTACTATAGAAGAAAAACACAATCTATTTGAAGAAAAAAATAAAACTGCCGAATTAGGTGGTGGTCAAGCACGTATAGACAAACAGCATGCCGCTGGTAGAAAAACCGCTCGTGAAAGAATTGAGCTTTTACTCGATCCGGGTACTTTTGTCGAACTCGATAAATTTGTTACCCACAGAACCACAGATTTTGGAATGGATAAAACCAAATTTCTTGGCGATGGAGTAGTAAGTGGTTATGGTAAAATTGATGGGCGTTTGATGTATGTCTTCGCTCAAGACTTTACCGTTTTCGGTGGATCTTTGAGTAGAGCCAATGCCGATAAAATTATCAAAGTGATGGACTTGGCTATGAAAATGGGTGCTCCTGTTATTGGTCTTAACGATTCGGGTGGAGCTCGTATTCAGGAAGGCGTTGAAAGCTTGGCAGGTTATGCCGATATTTTTTACCGCAATGTAATGAGTTCGGGGGTTATTCCTCAAATCTCAGCTGTACTTGGACCTTGTGCCGGTGGTGCGGTCTACTCTCCTGCCATTACCGATTTTATTATGATGGTAAAAGAAAGCAGTTATATGTTTGTAACTGGACCAGATGTAATCAAAACGGTTACTCACGAAGAAGTTACAAAAGAAGAATTAGGTGGAGCAATGACACATAATGCCAAAAGTGGAGTAGCACATCTAACCGCTGATGACGATGAGCAAGCCATGATGATGCTTCGTGAATTGATGAGCTTCTTACCATCGAATAATATGGAAGATCCTCCAGTAAAAACCAGTACGGATGATGTTAATCGTGAAGACAAAAAACTAAACGATCTTATTCCTGCCGATCCTAACAAGCCTTACAACATGAAAGAATTAATTCTTTCTGTTATCGACGATAAGCATTTCTTTGAGATTATGCCACATTATGCACAGAATATGATTATTGGTTTTGCGCGTATGGCAGGAAAGCCTATTGGTATTGTGGCTAATCAGCCCGCATTTTTAGCTGGTGTTCTAGACATTGATGCTTCTACAAAAGCGGCTCGTTTTGTACGTTTCTGCGATGCTTTTAACATCCCTTTGGTTACTCTTGAAGATGTTCCCGGTTTCTTACCAGGAACAGCACAAGAATTTGGCGGTATTATTAAACACGGTGCTAAATTACTTTATGCTTTTGCTGAAGCAACCGTTCCCAAGATCACACTTATCACTCGCAAAGCCTATGGTGGTGCTTATGATGTGATGTCGAGCAAGCATATTGGTACCGATATTAACTTTGCTTATCCAACAGCAGAAATTGCAGTAATGGGATCCGCTGGTGCGGTTAATATTATTCATCGTGCTAAATTAGGTGATCCAGAATTTATCGCTGAAGCTGTTGAAGACTACAAAAACAATTTTGCAAGTCCGTATAAAGCAGCTCAAATGGGATATATAGATGAGATTATTTATCCGAAGGATACCCGTAGGAAGATTATTCAAGCTTTAGAAATGACACAGAACAAAGCAAAAAGCAATCCTGCCAAAAAGCATGGAAATATTCCATTATAAAAATTTTGAACAGATTAAAATAAAAGTCTGAAACAAAATGTGTTTTCAGGCTTTTGTGTCCATATAAGTATTTGTTTAAAACTTTGACATAAATTCAAGTCAAATTATGGGAAAATTGCGAAAAAGATTTACTTTTGCAGACTAAAAATTGAACTAAAATGGTTAAGAATAAGAATACCAAAGATGTTACAGAAGAAAGACTTGAAGCAGTTGAAGGGGCTTTAACAAAAACTGAGGTGATTATTGAGAAATATCAAAAAAGTATTTTAACAGGAATTGCTGTTATCATTATTATTGTTTTGGGTTATTTCTCATTTCAAAAATATTATCTTGAACCAATAGAAAAAGAAGCTACCGAACAAATGTGGATGGCTGAAAAATACTTCGGTATGGACAGCTTACAAATGGCTTTAAATGGTGATGGAAATTACTATGGCTTTTTAGATATTATAGATGAGTACGGTATAAGCAAATCGGCCAACTTAGCTAATTATTATGCCGGTGTTTGCTATCTACGTCTTGGTCAATACGAAAATGCTATTGACTATTTGGGAAAATTCAGCTCCGACGATCAAGTATTAGCTCCAATGGCTTTGGGTGCTATTGGCGATGCGTATATGGAATTAGGCGAAACCGGGAAAGCTGCCGGTTACTATATTGATGCTGCAAATAAAGAAGATAATGCTTTCACGGCTCCTGTTTTTATTCAAAAAGCCGCGTGGGCATACGAACTACAAGAAGACTACAATAAAGCACTCCAACTACAAAAACGAGTAAAAACCGATTTTCCTAATAGTACTCAAGGACGTGAAGCCGAAAAATATATAGCCCTGCTAAAAGCCAAGTTAAAATAAGCTATTGCAAAACTTTTAAAAAAATACCTGAATTTAAATTCAGGTATTTTTTTTTGAAATAATTTATACCTTTGAAAGTAAATAAATGAGTATGCGAATAGTATTTATGGGAACTCCCGAATTTGCAGTAACAGCTTTGCAAAAGTTAGTTAAAAACAACTATAAAGTGGTAGGCGTAATAACCGCCCCGGATAAAGTTGCTGGTAGAGGAAAGAAAATCAGAATGTCAGCTGTAAAAGAATATGCTTTAACTCAGAACTTAACACTCTTACAACCTACTAATCTGAAGAATCCCGAATTTATTGAAGAACTCCGTAATCTTAAGGCAGATATTCAAATTGTAATTGCCTTTAGAATGCTCCCTGAAGTTGTTTGGAATATGCCTCCACAAGGAACCTTCAATTTACATGCATCACTCCTACCTCAATATAGAGGTGCAGCGCCTATTAACCATGTTTTAATAAATGGAGAAACAGAAACAGGCGTAACAACTTTCTTTTTAGATAAAGAAATTGATACAGGCAAGATTATAATGCAAGAAAAATGCACTATAAGCTCCACCGATAATGCAGGAAGCTTACACGACAAACTTATGTTTTTAGGAGCAGATGTTATTATTGAAACTTTAAAAGCAGTTGAATCGGGCACAGTATCAGTTATTCCTCAAAGCCAATTAATAGTTTCACCAGCCTCTTTAAAACCAGCGCCTAAAATATACAAACAAGATTGTGAATTAAATTGGAATCTCGATAGTACAGTCATTTTAAACAAAATTAGAGGCTTAAGTCCATATCCGGCAGCCTATAGTTATTTGCAAACCGAAAAGAATCAAAAGACCTATTATCTGAAAATATTTAATGCAGAAATTATAGAAAGGGAATACCCAGAATCAAAGCCGGGAACAATTTTCACCGATTCTAAGACTTACTTTCATATTATAACCGCTAATGGTATAATTTCTCTCGATGAGATTCAGCTCGAAGGTAAAAAAAGGATGTCTGTTGTTAATTTTCTTCGTGGATTTAATTTAACTACAGCTTGCAGCTTTAAAACCCTTATCTAGCCTATATTTCGTAGAGTTTTCAACTTTTTTAAGGCTTTATTAACAAAATAGCCTCTTTTTTGCTGAAACACTTGTTTTTCTTACATTATCCGTTATATTTGCAATAGTGAAAATCAAATGTGTTAATTAAAATCTTTTAAAAATGAACAAAGCTGAATTAATTGAAGCCATGGCTAGCGAATCTGGCTTGACTAAAGCTGATGCTAAAAAAGCATTAGACGCATTTATAAAATCAACTACGGGAGCCCTTAAAGATGGCGGTCGTGTTGCATTAGTTGGATTTGGTTCTTTTTCTGTAGCAACCAGATCAGCCAGAAAAGGTAGAAATCCTCAAACAGGTGCCGAAATCAAAATTGCTGCTAAAAAAGTAATTAAATTTAAGCCAGGCAACGAACTAGCTGGTAGCGTAAAATAATTTACGCTAAAGAAATAAAAAAAGCCCTAATTCCGAGAGCTCTCGGAATAGGGCTTTTTTTAAGGGAACCTTTCTATATTTTTACCGTACAAGGTCTTGAAAAACATAAATTATAAATGGAAACACCAAACAACAGAGCTTGGAGTTTAAAAAATATTATCATTGTACTATTTACAATAGAACAACTTCTTATCATCTATATTATTGCTTCAAAGAAGGGGATTGCTCTTATCGACTGGTTTAGTAATCTTTTCTAAAATCAACTAATCCTTTGCCTGATTCCAATACAAACGATGCTGACTGTCTTCTCGTATTTTATTATTATCACGTAACCAAGAAACTGCTGCTAACAAATTTTCTATATCTTCTCCGGAAGTTTCAAATATTAGCTCATCTAAAGTTAAATTTCTTACAGATAATATGGGCTTGATAATCTCAACAGCATTATCAAACTCTAACTCACTCAATGCTGCATTATTTCTTCGCAAACAAACATCACATTTACCACAACGAGTACCAATGTCTTCGCCAAAATACGCTAACAATAACTGATTCCGACATTTATTGGTAGTCGTTGTATAATCAATAACCGTCTTTACTCTATTCTTTGCAACTGCTCGCCTATTTTTATATACTTCCGGCGAAATCCTCAAATCACTCAAAGGCAAACGCTCTGTGAGATATGTAATTTGCGGTTTCGTTTTCTCAGGATAATAATTAATCACCTCCAATTTATGTAAGGATTCTAAAATTAAATGAATCTGCTTAGCCTCCGATTTAAAAGCTTTAGCTATCTGCAAAAGGCTAATACGAACCGGACTATCAAAAAGCCCACTATAAGTACGCAATAAAAATTTGATAAAAATATCGTATCGACCATTGGCTACCTGGAATTTATATAAATCGTTACCATTTAAACGAAACTGAATTTTAGTAGGCGAATGAATACCTTCATTTAACATTATATACGCTTGCCTTTCCAAAAATTTTAATGCATTATATGTCACCTTCGGTTGAAAATTATAGTTTCGAGAAAAATCGGACAAATCGAAATCAAATTGTTCTCCTTTCCCTGAGCCTACGGCAAGACGGTAATAATTACCCAATGCCTGATAAGTATTTTTAATAGCCTCTATTGGAGGATAGCTCAATTCAAAATTCTTTTTTAAATCGGAAATATCTGCTTTTTCCCAAAGAAGTACAGCAAAGGCTTTTTGCTGATCACGACCTGCACGACCTGCTTCTTGAAAATAAGATTCAAGATTATCGGGTAAATCCATATGCACAACAAAACGCACATTGGGTTTATCAATACCCATTCCAAAAGCATTAGTAGCTACCATAATTCTTATTTCGCCCTGCATCCAGTCAGCTTGTCGCCTATCCCGCTCGGAGCTATTTAAGCCCGCATGATAGTGAGTGGCACTAATACTATTCTTAACCAGAAAAGTAGCAATCTCAGCCGTTTTACGGCGACTTCTGACATAAACTATTCCACTACCCTTTTGTTTATTTATCATCCGCAAAAGAGTACCCATTTTATTCTCTTCAAAAGAGACAAAATACACCAAATTAGATCTGTTGAAAGATTCTCTGATTACATTTTGCTTTCTAAATTGTAACTTTTCCTGTATATCTTGAACAACATCAAAAGTTGCAGTAGCCGTTAAGGCTAATATTGGAACATTGGGTAAATATGTACGTAAACTACTTATATTCAAATAAGAAGGTCTAAAATCATAACCCCATTGAGAAATACAATGTGCTTCATCAACAGCAATTAAATTAATTCTTAGTTGAGGAATACGATTTATAAAATGCGGACTCGTAAGTCGTTCCGGCGAGAGATATAAGAATTTTGCATCCCCGTGTGTACACTGATTCCAAGCCACATCGATTTGATGAGCATTCATTCCGGAATAAATAACAACAGCTTCTATTTTTCGTTTTTTCAAGCTCCTTATCTGGTCTTTCATCAAAGCAATAAGAGGTGTTATTACTAAACATAAGCCGTCCATTTTCAAAGCAGGAATTTGGTAAGTCATCGATTTCCCTCCACCTGTAGGAAGTAAAGCCAGAGTATCCTTTCCATCCAATACATTTTGGATAATCTCCTCCTGTTTCGGTCGGAAATTACTATATCCCCAATATTGAATAAGCAACTGTTTAATATCCATGACTAATCAACTTCTTTACTAAATGATAAACACCAATAATAGTACCAAATAACTGATTTAAAGTTACACTTTCTTTCTATAACCTACAAATTCAGTTTGATTTGCATTTGTTTTACTTCACGCCTAAGCGAATCTATACTCTGTACAATATCTTGTCGCATTTCATTAGCTTCAGGCATCTCGGAACTAATATAATTTACAAAACGCCAAACCTCCCTGATTTCGGTAACAAGCAAGTCATATGGTTCGTAAATACTGTTTAGCGAATGCAATCGGAACTTATTTTCTTTTTTGATCTTATTTTCAATCACCTTAAAAACAATACCATCATCGAGAGTTAAAATAATGTAAGCACCTTTGTCTTTAATGGTATTCCAGTTTTGCACATACTCTCCTGTAACATAGGCACCATCGGGAATTGGTAACATAGAATCGCCACTAATTTGAAAGGTTCTATATTTCTTTTGCTTCGATAAAAACGGTAGACGAAAAGTAGGCAATACTTTAATGTATTCCGGATCGGCAAAGCCACTAGTGTATCCTGCTTTTGCTTTCTCGGCTACCAACTCTATATTCTCTTCATTATCATCACCAACAGTAGTTGTAAGTACTCGTAACTTACTTCCTTTTATGAATACATCGTAGCCACGTTCTAATTGGTTTATTTGACTTTCAGTTAGCTTGCTTAATTCTACCTTAATCAAAGTATCTATCGACACATTAAAATAATCTGAAAAAGCCACCAAAACCTGCATATTGGGATGTGCTACTTCATTTTCATAACCACTCAGAGTAGAGCGCTTCATCGTTAAACTCTGCGCTACTTCATCTTGTGTAAATTGCTTACGCTTACGAAGCATTTTTATATTCTGACTAAATATTGACATCTTTTTTGTTTTTAATCGATTTCCCTAATTTTCCTTTGTAATTTCCTTTAAATGCCCTTTATGATAAAACAATGTCTAAGCACGAAGTCACACGAAGTACTGCAGTCACACAAAGCATATTTCAGCTTCCTTTCTTTTATTTATTTTCCTTTGTGAGTCTTTGTGAAATTCCTTGCTGTTTCCTTTGTGGTAAAAAATATCGAATCACAAAATTGAAATATTTCTTGCCCTTCTTTTTTAAATTGATTATATTGTAATCGCTATTTTGATTATATTTTAATCAAAAATACATTAAATTCTGAAAGAAAGCAAATTTATGTTTGACAGTAGAAAATACAGGAGTATTGCCCATTTCGACTTAGACTCTTTTTTCGTTTCGGTTGAGCGCCTGATAAACAGCAATCTGATTGGTTTACCCGTACTCATTGGCGGTTCTTCAGGTCGTGGTGTGGTGGCTAGTTGCAGCTATGAAGCCCGAAAATTTGGTATACATTCCGCTATGCCTATAAAACTAGCTCGCCGATTATGTAAAGAAGCTATTGTAGTTCGGGGCAATATGGAACTCTATAGTAAATATTCTCGTTTGGTAAGCGATATTATTGCCGACAGCGCTCCTATTTACGAGAAAGCAAGTATCGATGAACACTACCTTGATATTAGTGGAATGGATCGCTTCTTTGGCAGTTTTAAATGGGCGCAAAAACTACGTCAGCGAATTATAAAAGAAAGCGGATTACCAATTTCTTTTGGACTTTCAATAAACAAAACCGTAGCTAAAATAGCAACGGGAGAATCCAAACCTAATGGCGAGCTATACATCCCTTTTAACCGAGTAGAATCTTTTCTATCACCTCTTTCTATACGGAAAATACCTATGATCGGAGAGCAGACTTTTCAACGACTTTATTCTAAGGGAATATCTGATATTAAAAGCCTCCGTAGCTCATCTCCCGAAATGATTGAACATATTTTAGGCAAAAACGGTCTTATAATTTGGAAGAAGGCCAACGGTATTGATAATCGTCCTGTACGGAGCTATTACGAGCAAAAAAGTATCAGCAGCGAACGTACGTTTGAAGAAGACAGTAGCGATGTGAAAAAAATGCACAATATCATTATTGGAATGGTAGGTCATCTGATGTTTCAATTACGCAAACAGCAAAAACTAAGTGGTGTTATTAGTATAAAAATCCGTTATTCAAATTTCGAAACATATAATATGCAACAAAGTATTCCATACACTTCACTTGACCACATCGTAATCAAAACAGCTACGGAACTTTTCGACAAACTTTACCAACACGGTAGACTAATCCGGCTAATTGGAGTAAGAATCGGACAATTGATTCAAGGGAAACAGCAACTCAACTTATTTGATGATATTCCGGAACACATTGAGCTGTATCAGGCAATGGACACCATACGATTACGCTTTGGAAAGAATAGTATTTCAAGAGCTGTAAGTATTAAAACATCGGAAGAGAGAACTATAATTGAAAAAAAAAAGAAACGGACTAAATAAAAGACAATTTATATTACTTTGTGATCCTTAGTGTAAACCTTCGTATGCCTTTGTGGTAAAAGATATTTAACCACTAAGTAACGCAAAGTTCGCACAAAGGAGCTAAAAGAAAAAGGGTCTAACTTTTTACAGTCAAACCCCTATTCTTCAATAGTATTAAAATACTTATCTTACAATTTAATACTTTGCTTTACATTCCTCGCTTTGCGCGATTCGTAGCTAAATTCTACATTGCCTTTACCCTCAATAATAAAAGCATATTCTACCGTTGTATAACCTGGAACAGTAAGAAACTGAACTTCCGGTTTATACTCTTTAAACTGAATATCAGCAGTATATTTATTCTTTAATTTACCACCGGCAACCACTTTAGCATTACTAACTTTAAGCATATCTTGCGGATATAATTTAGTTTTCACTGCATGAGCAGTCATCGTAGAAATAGCATTAGAATTGCGTAAACGCACATAAACACGATTTAGATTTTTACCAATCTTTTCGGTTTTAAAAACCTCCATACTTACATCGGGAGTTTGAGATGCTGCATAAATTACAGCAGAAGCATTACGATGCACTAAATCGGGCAACATAAAAGTATGTGGCATACGAGAGCTGTATTTAATCCAACCTCCTATTTCAATATCGCCATAAACAGGATGTTTATAGGGAGTCCATTCCTTAAACAAGCTTCCATGCACTAAATGATCGTTAAATTTTAATAATTCACGCTCACGTTCAGTATTGATTCCACGACCAAATCCAGCCTCGGGAGCATCCTTCTTTTTATCAGTATTGTAAGTTTCCGAATCACGTTGGAACAACTCTCCAACAAAACCGAAAGCACCAAATGCTTCATAAGTAAAATCCGTAAAATCGCCATAAGTAGAATATAAATCTTTCCAAGAAATAAGATAACGATAACCGGGAACTATTTTTTCA
>Ga0164318_10006968_pt1 | contig 10957 bp, 9 predicted proteins | sample GuaBasSedimGuay9_FD_113734 | JGI IMG/M metagenome (GOLD analysis project Ga0164318, IMG submission 113734) | Subseafloor sediment microbial communities from Guaymas Basin, Gulf of California, Mexico - Guay9, Core 4571-4, 0-3 cm | ecosystem: Environmental > Aquatic > Marine > Hydrothermal vents >...
AAAGAGTGAAACAATAAAGATAGATAAAACAAGTCCAACTCTTTCATATAATATTACTGGTACCCTTGGAGATAATGAATGGTATGTAAGCATAATTACAATTGAATTATCAGCAATTGAGGACAATTTAGCAGAATTTAAGTACAAGGTAGATGGGGAATGGATTGATTATACAGAGCCATTTGATTTATCAGATGGAATCTATAGCATTGAAGTATATGCAAAGGATGATGCAGGAAATGAGGCAAATATTAGCTTTGATGTAAAAGTCGATAAGACAAAGCCTACAGCAACTCATACATTACAAGGAAAAATAGAGGAAGGAAAATACACCAGCGATGTTACTGTAATCATCTCCGCTTCTGATGGAGATGGCTCAGGTGTAAAGGAAATTCATTATCGCCTCGATGGCGGAAACTGGCAAATTTTCAGCGGATCAAGTGGAAGCGATACTGTTGCAACAGAAGGAGATCATACAATTGAATATTATGCAGTTGATTATGCAGGAAATGTAGGAGCAACACATTCAGCCACATTTACCATAGAAAAGAATAAGAAACCTGTAGCCGATTTCTCATATTCACCATCTCAACCCACCGATTTAGATACAATAACATTTGCTGATGCATCAACAGATGAGGACGGCGAAATTGTTACATGGCTGTGGGACTTTGGTGATGGAACAACAAGTAATGAACAAAATCCAAGCCATAAATATGCAGACAATGGCACGTATGTTGTTAAGCTAACTGTTACCGATGATAAAGGAGCAACATCTTCAACCCAAAAAATAATAGAAGTTTCCAATGTTGCCCCTGTTGCCAAATTCACATATAAGCCAGATAAGCCAAAAGTAAGAGAGGAAATAGAATTTAACTCATCTCTATCCTTCGATGATGATGGAAGCATAGTCAATTATACATGGAACTTCGGAGATGGAAATGTAAGCTATGAAGCCAATCCAGTGCACGCATATGAAAAGGCAGGAACATACAATGTTACACTTACTGTGACAGACAATGATGGCGCTACCCATACAACAACTCTTTCGGTAACTGTGACTGAAGAAAAAATAAATGTGTGGATCTATCTGATTGTGATTGTTATACTGATAATAATAGCGGCAGTGGTATTTGCAATCTGGAAGAAGAGAACCAAGAGCTAACCCTCTTCCCATTTTTTATAAATTTTTAACAATTTTTTCTGCTGATTTTTCAAACTCTTTAACAGAAAACTATATAACGGTAAAATGGATTAATTAATCCTCAGATAGGGGTGGAGGTAAATGAAATATAATAGATTAATGAGTATGGTATGTGTGGTGGTTTTGGTATTGAGTAGCTTTGGAGGGATTTATTACTGGAAAGGGAGCATAAAAGCAAACGCCCAGTTACCTCCAATAAATAATGGCTTTGAACTCTGGCAATGGGAGCAGGTAAGTGACGAAGGATTTGGAGATTTAACTAATGACTATGCTTGGAGCATGGCAGTTTATAGTCCGCCAGGCAGCGGAAAAGAATATCTTTATGTGGGCACACTTAACACCAACGTAACCGATCCTCCTTTACCAGAACAGGGATGCCAGATATGGAGAACAGATGGAACAATGATAGATGGCAAATACGTATGGGAGCAAGTTGTCGGCCCCGCCGCTGGCAACCAGGCGCCAGCCGGCTTCATGGGCGTGGGGCAACATTGTTTTAATCCGTTGGATCCAAACTATGATCTGAGTTTTGCATTTGGAGTGAGAGGAATGACAGTATATAATGGGTTGCTATGGGTTGGAACAATGCCGTTTGCCGAAATTTTCGTTACAGATGGTTCAACCTGGAAAAGAGCAAATCTTCCAGGGTTTGGCGTTGTTGGTGGCATGACCTCAACGAGAGGAATAACCGTATATAAGGGCAAGATATATGCGGAAGTAGAGGACAGAGATAATGGAGTAAGAATATTCAGGTATGATGGACCAACAGATTTTGATTCCATTGGAACTTTGGCAGCACAAGCAAACTGGATACAGGTGAATTATCCAGGATTTGACAATACAAATTACAACAAAATGGTTGGAGAACTCCTTGTTTTTGACCCACCAGATGATGGAGAGGATGAGGAATATTTGTATGCATGTACATGGACTCTTGATGCCGACGCCATAATAATTGGAGGTGGCGATGGATTTGAAATATGGAGAACAAATGGAAGCGAAAATCCAGATGGAAAATTGAAATGGGAATGTGTTGTTGGAAGAGATAAAAATAATGCAGGACTCGAAGACGATAACAATTGGGCTGTTATGAGCGCCGTTGTTTATAATGGAATGTTGTATATTGGCACACTCAACTTCAATGATGGGGCTGAGATATGGAGGACGAGAGATGGTGTCACATGGGAACCTGTTGAACTTTATGGTTTTGGAAGAACCAACGGCTATATATGGAGATTAATAGAGTATAAGGGTATGCTAGTTGCAGGAACTCTAAATCCTTTCTTTGGTTGTGAGATATGGGCAAGCGATACTGGAGAGGCAGGAACATTTAAACAGGTAAATATTAATGGAATGGATGCCTCTTTTACGTTGCCAGCAAATATTGGCGCTTTTGTTGGAAGAGATGATGGACCCATAGTATATTGGGCTGATCAGTATGGGGTGAGAAGCGTCGCAATTTATGATGATTACCTCATTATCGGCACAGCAAGCTGGGGAGACTGGGTGGATCGAGTTCTTTATCCCGCTACAAATGGAAAATGGCATAATCTTTCTGGCTATGTTGGATGCGAGATATGGAGAACCGACGCCTCGTTACTCACACTTGAGAATATGAAAGTCAATAAGACAGTTTTTGAACCAAGCACTGGAGAATGGGTGGATAATATTAATGTGAGCTACTATCATGAGTTGAAATTCAGATGCACCATATTTAACAACAATGACACAATGCCTATTCAGAACATTTATGCAGTTGATATTTTGCCGCCAGGCACCACATACGTAGGAGGTGCATCTATAATCTATCCAGATGGACATAGAGAATATCTCTCTCCTCATTATGTAATAAATCTCAAACGGTACATACCTCAACTCGAATCAACCATCCTCATATGGAATCTTTCCGATATCGAACTTCCTCCAAAGAAGAGTATATCTGTTGAATATAACGCCATTGTGGATAAGGTGTATGAAATAAAAATCCTCGATTATAAATTCAAACTTCTCAACACCTTCTTTGCCTTTGGTTCATTTGGTGGAGCACTCATGGCAACGCCACAAATACCACTCGTATGGGGATTTGACTGGGATATTGTTAGCATCGACATGTCAATGCCTTTGCTTGTTGCAAGCATCGTCGATAACCATGATCCAGTGCAGGTTGGAGATAATCTTTCCTATTTCGTGAGAATATCAAATGAAGGAAATGCTCCAGCAGAGAATGTTACCATATTAATCAATTATGATAGCAACTACGTCCTTGATGTTGCCAATCCATATCCGGATGTGAGTGATAATATATGGAATCTGGGAACCCTAAATCCTGGAGAAAACTTCACAATTCAATTGAACGGGGTTGTTGTGGGAGGAGAAGATATTGTTGCGAACCTTATATTTTCATCAAGCAATGGAAATCATGGAAGCGTCATAGAGGAAACAAAAGTGGCTTATCCAGAGATAGGTGTATTGAAATTGATTAAGCTTACAGCCCCACCGTCTGTAAAACCGGGCGAAATCATAAATTATAGAATTCTTTGCTATAATCCAAGTGACATAAATCTAACCAATGTTACTATAATAGAAACGTATCCCAAATATACAGAATTCGTTACGGCTTATCCATCACCAACTGAAGGCAACAATATTTGGAAGATAAAAAATCTCCCAGCACATTCTGGAGTAACAATGATGGTTATGCTAGGGGTTTCCTCACCCTTGGACAATGGAACAATACTGAGGAATAGAGTGGATGTAACCTGTGAAGAGGGAGTGAGTGCAGAATATAATGTAGAAAGTACAGTTATATCTTCTCCACATCTAGAAATATCCCTTGATGCAACTCAACACATGGTACAGGATGACAGAAATGTTACTTATTACGTAACCATCGGCAATACAGGAGATATGAATGCAAGTGATGTAACGGTAATTTGGCATTATAATGAGAGCTTCATAGATGTCATTTCCTCAGATGGTGGTACAGTAGGCAATGGAAATGTGACATGGTATATAAATAAGCTCTCAGCAGGACAAACAATCATATACGAAGTGAATATACATGCAAAAGATGTGATGGAAGATACAATGATGGATACATTTGCAGAGGGTTTTTGTGATGACATATATGCCAGGGATAACTGTACAATTCTCATAAAACCGGTGCCCGTCTATAAGTTAGGTATGAATGTAATAAAACCGGGCTGCGATGTTGAACCAAATGCAAGCTTCAACTATACTGTAATGATTAAAAACGAAGGAAATGTGCAGCTTACGAATATCACTTTAAATGCGATGTATGGGGCGGGAGCAAAGTTTGTGGCTGCATCGCCTCTGCCATCATCTGGAAACAATGGATGGTATATTGCCTCGCTTATGCCTGGAGAAACAATAACTATTAATATAACGATGCACACAGAATCCTTCCTACAAGAAGGAGATAAGATTGAAACAGAATTTGATTTAAGTTGCAGCGAGGGACTAAATGAGCACACCATCATAAGCATGGAAGTGGTCAATGAAGCACCTAAAACCTACTTTAGATTCAATGGCGAATTTTCTATCAGAAATTTCCTCTTCTTCTATACATCATATATTATACCGGAAAGCACAACCCTCATCCTCGATCCCATTGACGAACCAGAAGAAGGAGCCGCAGGCGTAAAGGCAACATACATCGCAATATGGAGATGGGATACTGCTAAATCAAGATGGATATGTTTGCAAGGATGGAAGAAGTATAATGGCGAGGAAATAGATTTGGCAAAAGTTGGCATAGAAAATGGTTATGAGGCAAAGGGTAAATATTCTATCCTGTATTATAGCATTGATAACGCAGGCAACAGAGAGGCATTTATATGGAGGGACATAATAGTGTGCTAAACCTCTCCCTTATTTTTTTATTCTCCTATGAATTTGTGAAACTTTAAATATACATATACATTTACTGTAGTAAGGAGGGTGGAAAATGAAAGGAAAAATTGCAATGGCTGTAGCAATTTTATTTATGATAGTCGCCATAAGTTATTCAGAAGCGCAAGATTTACACACTATATCTGTTGAACCTGGCGAGAAAACAGTGGGTGTGGGGCAAACTTTCAATCTGTTTATAAATATAACTCCAGCTGAGCCAATATCATCTGCCATATGTGGTGTATCTTTTGATCCTAATATTTTGCAGGTTGTGAATATTGAGAATGGTGGATTATTTTCCGACTCAGAAGACCTTTGGATGAACAGCCCTGCTGACAACGAGAATGGAATCATTGAATTTATATTTGGTGCATCAAATGACTTAAAGACTGCTCCTGGCTCTCTTGCGATAATAACTTTTCAGGCAATAGCTCAGGGAACATCCTATGTGAATATAGAGAATGTGGTTATACATGGAAGCACAAATAATAACATATTGAATGGCACAGTAATAGTGGCAGGAGAAGGAGATTACACTCCTCCAGAGATTGAGTTAATTGAATATCCTTCTGCCACAATAGAATATAGAGATGTATATTTTGAATGGACTGCCACAGATGACACTTCACCAGAAGAAAATATTACATTCTCATATATGCTGGATGGCTACGATACAGACTGGAGTGAATGGGGCTACACAAAACAGGCATCCTACTCTGATCTATTTGCAGGAGACTACACATTTAAAGTGAGGGCAAAAGACGATGCAGGTAACATCGGCATATTAACATATTCCTTCAGCATAATCGATACCACGCCGCCCGAAATAAGCAATGTTGTTGTCTCGCCATCCATGCAAGCAGTAAATGGAATTGTAAATATAACCTGTGTAATAAACGATTTGTTTGGAATAGATGAAGCCAAAGTAATAATAACATATCCTGATGCAAGTGTTCATGAATTTGACCTGCTGCATAATTCAAAATATTATTTCAGTCAGAGTTATTCCATGGCGGGCGTATATGAATTTTACATATATGCGAAAGATGTGAATGGAAATGAGGCAATGTCAGCAACCAAACAATTTGAAATTGTTGAGGGTGATTTCATCCCGCCGCACATAAGCGATGTTGCTGCCAATCCATCGACGCAAGATGTTGGCAGAAATCTTACCATCTCCGCAACAGTTACAGACAATGTTGCTGTAGCAGATGTATTCCTCAACATAACATATCCAGATGGAAGCTATGAAAACTTCAGCATTTTCCAGAATAGAACAGGAGATGTATATTACTGCATTAAATCATTTACAATGCTTGGCACATATGAATTTTACATATATGCAATAGATAACTCCTCCCATGCCAACAGAAGCGAGGTTTCTTCATTCAAAATAGAAGACATGATGCCTCCACATGTTGAAATAGAATATCCGAAGGGTGGAGAAGTTGTCGGTGGTATAATCACAATAAAGTGGAATGCAACGGATATAGGGGGTGTGGCTGGGATTACGATAAAATACAGCCCCAATAATGGACAGACGTGGCACAATATTGTTGAAAACACAGAAAATGATGGAGAGTATATCTGGAATACAAGTGGGCTGGAAGATGGAAATGATTATCTTATACAGGTAATAGCAGTTGATGAAGCTGGCAACGAAGGGAAAGATTTCTCAGATAAATTTACGATAGACAATACAAAACCCTCGTTGAACATTGATAAGCCAATAACAGGCAAACTGTACATATTTGATAAGGAGATACTGCCTTTGATAGGCAAAAAAGCCGTCATAATAGGAAAAATAACCATTGTTGCCGTCGCAAGCGATACAACTTCCAGCATTTCAGAAGTTGAATTCTACATTGATGGTAGCTTGAGAAAAACAGATAATTCAACGCCTTATGAGTGGCAATGGGATGAAAGAACAGTTGGAAAGCACACGGTAAAAGTAATTGCATATGATGAAGCAGGAAATAAAGAAACAAAAGAGGTAGAGGTTTTTGTAATCAATCCTCTTTAAAAAGTTCGTCGAACTCTCCTTCTTCTATTTTTTTAATTATTTCTTTTGGATGCACCCCTTCTATGGTTACTCCCATTGAAACGCATGTTCCAACAATTTCCTTTGCCTTTGCCTTCAAATCCTTGCCGAGCAAATCATTCTTCTTCATTTTTGCTATGTCCACGACATCTTTCATTGTTATGTTGCCAGCCGGCGCTGTTGCATCACTTGCTCCCTTTTCCAAGTTAGCCCTCTTCATTATCAATGCTGATGCAGGTGGAGTGCCCACTTTCAGCTCATAATTCTTTGTTGCTGGATCCACTATTATCTTCACCGGCACTTTCATCCCCTGAAAATCCTTCGTAAGCTCGTTGATTTTCTTCACCACTTCTGCCACATTCAAGCCCAGCGGTCCAAGAGCAGGGCCGATAGGCGGGCCCGCCGATGCCTTACCTCCTTCTACCAAAACTTCTACTTCATCTGCCATTTTAATCCTCCTCTTTCTTCAGTATTCTAACCTGTTCTCCTCTAACTGTAATGGGGATTGGAACCATTGCATCTAACAGCTCGACTGTAATCTCCTCCTTTGCTTCATCTATACGCGTTACCTTAGCCTTCTCGCCTTTAAATGGCCCACTTATTAATTCAACAATCATTCCCTCCTCAATGTTTGCAACTGCAGAAGGCGGGAATAGAAAATGCTCTATCTCCTCTATTTTAATGTCCTGATCAAGCACATCTCTTGCATATCTCATATGCCTTATTATTCTCTTTATCGTTTCTATATCCTCTCCCTCAACAAAAATATAGCCACGTAGCTCTTTTGGTGCAAGTATGGCATAAATTTTTCCCGTTCTTTTGCTAGCTTTCTCAAATAAATTTGCTACATTTTCCTCTTGCCCTACCTGTGTTTTAACAACGTATATCTTTGCCATTTTAAATCCCTATCTTTTCCGCAATCCACGGAGCCACTTCTGTGGCAAGAATTAAAATTGTGAAACCAATGAGTCCAATGATGAGTATGCCTATTGCAGTCATCTGTGCTGTTTTATTATATTCATCTGGCTCTGGCTTTCGAGCCATTTTGAGAACTCTGCCATATTTTCCCTTGCCTAACCTTTGGAAACGCTGCTCTATTTTACGTTGAACTTCCCATGCCTTATCCATCAGCTTCATGTTCATCTTATTATATCAATTCCGTATTCCTTTTCCTCTATTTCCGTTGATGGTCCCAAAATCTGTTTTGATTTGACGCCAGTGAGCACTATCATAACTTTTATTGTGCCTTTCAGGCTCGGATCTATTCCTGCTCCCCAGATTATTGTTGCATCTGGATTAATACGGGAGTAAATTTCTTCTACAACGCCTTCTGCCTCCTTAATTGTCATATCCTCTCCGCCTATCACATTTACCAAAGCTCCTTTAGCCTCGCTTATATCAACATCAAGGAGTGGCGAAGATAATGCCTCATTAACTGCATCCACTGCCCTATTTTCGCTATCTGATTCTCCAAGCCCAATCATTGCCACGCCTCCCTGCTTCGTTATTGTCTTCAAATCAGCGAAGTCAAGGTTGATGAGACCGGGCTTGGTAATCATTTCCGTAATTCCCTTTATGCTCCTCATTAAAATCTCATCCGCTACCTTAAATGCCTTATTTAACGGAAGGCGAGGAGCTATTTCCAGCAACTTATCATTTGGAATAACTATAACAGTATCAGCTATATCCTTCAGGCGGGCGAGCCCCATCTCCGCATTCTCTTTCCTTACCCGCCCCTCAACACTGAAAGGAAGTGTAACTATTGCAAGCGTTAAAGCCCCGATTTCTTTCGATATTCTTGCTACAACAGGTGCGGAGCCAGTGCCTGTTCCGCCACCCAGCCCGCATGTAATGAAGACAATGTCGGCACCTTCAAGCACCTTTTTTATTTCATTCTCGCTTTCTATTGCTGCCTCTCTTCCTTTTTCTGGCAGCGAACCAGCTCCAAGTCCTTTTGTAACATGCTTGCCTATGAGTATTTTATGAGGAACTTTTGCATGAAGGAGATGTTGTGCATCAGTATTTATGGCAATGAGCTCTGCTCCATAGATTTTTGCCTCAAAGCATCTTTCTATGGTGTTCGTGCCGGCTCCACCGCATCCAACCACCTTTATGTTGGTTGTCAGGCCAGCAAGAACCTCCTCCAATTCCCTGTTTCTTTCCTGCATTTGCCTCAATTCCTCTTCTGATAATGCCACACTTTCATTATTTTCCGCTCTCGCAATAGCTTCCTCCACAATTTTCTTCATGAATACCACCCTTAAACTTTTAAAGTAAAACAAAAAGGTTTATTAAAAAGTTTTGATAAGTTTTTATCAATGCAAAGAAAAGAAATGATTGAAAAACTTGCGGGCTATTTCAACAAGCAGGCGGAGATTAAAGTGGCTTATTTGTTTGGTTCTATGGCAAAAGGAAGGGTAGGAAGGTTGAGTGATGTGGATATTGCCATTTTCATTGATGAAAGGTTGGAAAGGAATAAGAGGAATGATTTGCAATTAAAGATATTATCCGATTTGATTGCTTTATTGAATACAGATAAAATAGATATTGTTGTCATGAATGAATTGCCCATTCTGATGAAATATAATATAATAAAGAATGGAATAATTTTGAAGGATGATGAGGAAAGGACTAAAATAGAGGCTAAAATATTATCAGAATATCTGGATAGGAAATATTATATTGACAGGCATACGAAAATTGCATTGAAAAGAATAGCAGAGAAGGGCTTAATATGAAAAATGAAATTCTGGATAAGTTGGAGAGATTGCAAAAATATGTGGAGATTTTGAAATCATATAAAAATTACAGCTTAGAAGAAATAGAAAAGGATTATACGCTGCGGGGAGCAATAGAAAGATATTTGCAGGTGGCAATAGAATGCTGCTTTGATATCGGTGAAATGATAATTTCATTTGAAAGATTGAAAAAACCAGAGACATATAGAGAAATCATTGAAATATTGGGAAAAGCAAACATATTGCCGGAAGATTTTGCCAGAAAATTTATTGAAGCTGTAAAATTTAGGAATATTCTCGTTCATATGTATGCTGACATAGATGTAAAAATAATTCATGAGATATTGCAAGAAAAACTAGACGATTTCAACGAATTTGCGAAGTATATAGCAAGGTATCTTGAAGAGTGAGCATGGCATTATTTTTAAAAATCACCAAAAACAATAAATATTGGAGGATTTATTAAAAATGGTGGAAAATATGGAAGTGGAGATAAAAAAAGTTGATGCGCAAGGAAGAATAATTATACCTGCTGACTGGAGAAAAAAGGAGATGGGAAAGGAAAATATGGTTTATGTTATCAAGGAAAAAGGATATATCAAAATAGTTCCAGTGAAAAAGATTAATTTGACAAAGTTTTTTGATAAGGTTGATTTTGGCATGAACATAGATGATTGGCGGGAATTTGAGAAAGAAATCTATAGGATAAAATGAGATTTTTAGATGCCAACGTATTTATATATGCATTTTATAAACCGAAGAGAAAACTTACAGAAGAGCAAGCATTGATGAAAGAAAGGGCAAAAGAAATTATAAAGAAGTTGATGAATGGAAGCGAGAATTTTCTGACAAGCGTTGTACATATCTCTGAAATGGCAAATATTTTGAAGAAAGTGTTGCCATTGAAGGATTTAAGCTTGATACTTTCAACTTTATATTGCTTAGAAAATCTGGAAATTGTAGATATAACAAAAGAAGAGTATATGCTGGCTATTGAGTTAATGAATGAATATAAAATGGATCCAAATGATTGTCTGGCAATTTATATAATGAATAAAAGAG
>Ga0164318_10006969_pt1 | contig 10955 bp, 13 predicted proteins | sample GuaBasSedimGuay9_FD_113734 | JGI IMG/M metagenome (GOLD analysis project Ga0164318, IMG submission 113734) | Subseafloor sediment microbial communities from Guaymas Basin, Gulf of California, Mexico - Guay9, Core 4571-4, 0-3 cm | ecosystem: Environmental > Aquatic > Marine > Hydrothermal vents...
TATTCTTAGAAGATTGAAAACTAAATGTCCCCATATCTCCGATAGCCCCAACTTTTCTATTTTTATAAGAACTACCCCAGGCCTGAGCAGCATCTTCGATAACATAAAGATTATACTTTGTGGCTATATTTAAAATTTCATCCATATCTGCTGGCCTACCACCAATATGAACAGGCAAAATAGCTTTTGTATTTTCTGTAATTTTATTTTTTAAATCATTTATATCAATTGTATAAGATTCCAGAGAAATATCTACAAAAACAGGAATAGCTCTCACCGCTAAAATAGCTGAAGCAGATGCTATAAAAGTGTAAGCAGGCACAATTACCTCATCTCCTCTACCGATGCCCACAGATTCTAATGCAATTTCCAAAGCTGTAGTGCCACTATTACAGGCAATACCAAATTTAGCATCTTGATAATTTGCAAATTCATGTTCAAATTGAGATGTTTCCTGACCATGCAAACTTCCCCATTTTTTACTATATAACACTCGTTTTAAAGCCTCTTCCATCTTTGTCATATTCACATCAGGCCAATTATAATATGAACTTGTCCTTATTGGCTCTCCTCCATTTATAGCTAACTTCTTCATCCTTATCTCCTATTTTTAAATTTGTTTAAACAATTTGAAATAATATAATTTTATTAATATCTTTTGTCAATAAATAAAGTTTTTTATTGACAATATATTATTTTTTTATATATTAAATAAAAAAATTGGGAAATATGAACTTAAGCGCAAATCTCAACAAAAATTTTATATCATTTATAGAAAAATTTCCTCCTATTCCTACTAATTTACAAAAACTTATAAAACTTTTAAATGATGAAAATAGTAATTTTAATAAATTAGAAAAAGAAATAGCTTATAATCAAAGCCTATCTGTAAATTTATTAAGATTAGCAAATTCAGCATATTACGGATATAATCAAAGTACAGCATCAATCGCAGAAGCCGTAAAACGAGTAGGAATAAATACAGTAAAAAAAATAGCGCATATTGAACTGATTAAAACAAAATTAAATAAAGATCTAAATTCATATAAAATTAATGCAAGAGAACTATGGAAACACTCATTAAGTACAGCTATTATTGCAGAATACCTTTCGTCTCATAAATATCCTTCCTTTAAAAGCAAATCTTTTATAACAGGATTAGTTATAGATATCGGCAAAATATGTATTGATAACTATTTATCATCTCAAAACATAATTTTATTTGATGAAAAAAATAGTATAAATGAAAATTATATCCTAAACTTAGAAAGAAAGATTATAGCTACAGACCATGCTGAAATTGGAGGATTAATATTAAAAAATTGGAATTTTCCAGAAGAAATAGTACTTACTATTAAATATCATCATAATCCCGAAGATGCCCCTGCTAATACTTTAAAACAAAGTGCTATAATTCATATAGCAGATTTACTTTCACTTGCCGCCGGATATGGATATAAAATTGATAAAAAAGATGTGAAACTTTCTCCTAAAGCCTTAAAAATATTAAACTTGAAATTTGACGAAGTATTTGAATTAATAGAATATAATTTAATTAATTTAGAAGAACTTATACAAAGGTGGCTTGTATAATGAATATAGGAGAAACTTTAAAACAAAAAAGAATAGAAATGGGGCTTTCTTTTGAAGAAGTTTATTATCATCTTAAAATTAAAATTGATTATCTCAAACAAATAGAAGAAAATAATTTCCAAAATCTACCCGAACCCCCATTTGTTAAAGTCTTTATTAGATCCTATGCCAATTTTCTTGGATTAGATGGTGACCAAATTGCAAAAGAATTTGAAAAACAAATATATAACAAACAAAGCACAGAAGAAAATACAATAGTAAAAGAAAAAGAAGAAATCAATTTTATTAAAAAAAATAGACTTGCTATCATTTTAATTATAGTAGCTGTAATTTTAATAATATTTTCAATATGGAAAATATTATTTTTAAATAATAAAATTAATTATGATAAAAAAATTGTAGACTCAAGTAATGCCTCTCTCGAAACTTTAAAATTAATTAATAATGAAGTTACAAATACTAACAAGAAAAAAGAAAATACTCAAAAAAAAGATTCTATACTAACTAAAATCGAAAATAAAATTAACTCTCATACTCTCAAAATTATTTCAATTGATACTGTATGGCTAACTTATAAAATAGATACACTGCCAACTATTGAACATTTTTTTAGAATAAATAATATTGGAGACTCTATTACTCTAAAATTTAAAGATTCCATAAATCTCAAAATTGGAAATGCTGCTGGAGTTATTATGGTACTTAACAATGATACCATAAAAAATATTGGGAAAAAAGGACAAACAACCTTTTTAAAAATCGACTCTACATTTTTTAAAAAATAAAAAAAATACTTGACAGCATATTTTTTGATATTATATTATAATTAACGAAAGGAATATTATGAAAAAGTTTATTGTTCTATTCTTAATTATATATATTTTTTCGAATTCTCAGGCTTTTAAATTAAATAGTCCTTATGATAATTTTAAAGCTAACATAAAAATTTTTATTGAAAACAAAATTGATAATTTCACCATAAAAAATAACAACACCGTTATAAAAATCAATATAACACTCTCAAAAGGAAATTATAATTTAATTATAAAAAAAGAATTTAATAAATTTTTTTATAAAATTTTCAAAGAAAATAATATAGAACCTGATAAATGGAATAGAGCTGATCTTACAAATCTATATACAGAAGATAATATAAAAATACTAAATATAGCTTTAACTCCTATTAATACTGTTTCAATAAACTCAAGCTGGGGCAAAATTAAATATTTATTTGCAAATTGAAAATCTCTCTTGATTTTTTATTACTTTATTTTTAAAATATGATGTATGAAAAATATTTTTTTTATTTTAATATTTTTATTGATAACTTCTAATTCTATTAAAGCAATAAGTGAAACCTGCGATACTACTTTAGGTCCTAAAAAAGTATTAAAAAATGCCACACTTTATATAGCTATTATCAATAACCCTTTCTCCGAAAAACATTATTTTGTATTTGATAGTGTTAGTAATAACCAGACATTGTGGATTACTCACTGGATAAAAACTAACTATAATACTTATAAATACCCCAAATATATTGATATGATAAAAAAAAATGACGTTTTTAAAATATTAAATAAATATATAAAAATAAATTCATGGGACAATTTTTTTCTTTATTATGAAATTTTACCAGATACATTTGATGGAAAATTTAAAAAATTAAAACCAATAGAATTCAAAAAAATTGTTATTCCTGATTCTGTAATCATACAAAAGCTATCACAGAGTATTACAAATTATAATGATTCATTAGAATTAAAAAAAATGGTGCAAAAAATAGCCCGTAACCATTATTTATTTAAAAATCTAAATACACTATACATAGAAGCTCAAAAATTAATTTTTAATAAAAATTATAGCAAATGCTTTAAATTAACATATAACGTCATAACAAAAAAAGAAATAAAATTTTTTGGATTAATTTATTATACTGCTTATGCTGCCTTACAATTAAAAAAATATAACATAGCCTACTCTCTCTTTGAGAATTTATACAACTTACTCCCAGAACATCCATTAGGATTATATGGAATATCATTAACCCTTTATAATCAAAATAAATTAGAACAAGCAAATTTTAATTGCAAATTATTAATCAATTCTTTTCCTGACTTTATATTAGGATATAAATTATATTATAATATATTAAAATCGCAAGAAAAAGACACTAAATCAATAGTCAAAAAGTTTGAAGATAAATTTGGAAAAAAGACTAAGATAAATGATTACAATTTTGAACTTCCAGAAAAAATCTATAACTTACCGATAGGACTATAGAAAATGAAAAAATTTTTCATTATTATGTTATTATTCTATACAACATACTATGCAGTAGATTATAATATAATCGATAGTTTGATAAATATGCAGGAATATACTAATGTTTTAGATATTTTAAACAATAAAAAACAGATAGATTCATTAGGGTTAGTTTATAAGCTTATCTGCTTAAACCAGTTGAATAAAAAAGAATTTAAAAAATCATATGAAAAAATTTTTAAAGAAAAAAAAGAAATCTTGCAAATATTAAATATATGTGAACTCTTAGAAAATCAAAAATTGGATAAAGCCTATACAGAACTAAATAAAATAAAATCAGATAAATTTAGATTTTGGATTGAAGCTCGAAAATGGGAATTAGAACTATTAAGTAAAAAAACTGCAATCCCTATTTTTCAACGTAGACATACCAAAAGTATTAACGATAGTCTATTATCTAAACTCTACTATTTTGATCAATTTATTTATCTATATGGAAACAAAGATAAAAAAAATTATTTAGATAAAATAAATGATCTATCTTTAAAATTCCCAGATATCCCTAAAGTACAATTAGTAAATTATTTATTAGCAAAAAAAGAAAACAATTATTTTAATATGGACTATAGCTTCCAGATGCTCTGGAAATATAGAAAAAATAAATACAAAAATTTTTTAAATTATACCGAAATTTTCCTAAAATATTATATACTATTTCTAAAATAAAAAATATTATAAAGGACCTAAAAAAGAAGTTACAGGCAATTGAACCAAAAACCCAATCTCTTCATTTTCAGCAAGATTGATTTCATTTTGCTTTAAAGCATTATCAATATCCTTTAGAGAATTGGGGTCTTCTGTAATTGTATAAATAATCTTAGCAAATTTATTACCATGGAAACTACCTGACAAACCAGCAAAAACAGGGATTTTATTAGCTAAAAAATTTTCGGCTCCGATACCATCGCCAACATAAACTTTTTCACCACATACAGCTGTTATAGTTATTAATATATCGGTAAAATATTCCTCTTGAAAAATGAAACCAATAATTAAAAATTTTTTATTATCCATTTATAGCCTCTCCTGACTTCTTTAAAGACCATTTTGTTAAAATAGGTCCAATAATCTCCGTTAAAATAGTTGTAAACAATAAAATATTCATAATTGTACTTGCAATTTGTACACCAACATCTCCAAATTCCCCACTACCAAATTCTTTTTTTATAGCAAATGCGAGAGCAACTGCCACACCTATTTGAGGTAGTAAAGAAAAACCAATATACTTTTTAACAACAGAAGGAGCAGCACCAATATAAGCACCAAGTGTTGCTCCAGATATCTTTCCAGCAGATCTGCTAAGGAAATATATTAAACCTAAAATACCTACATAAGGTAATAATGTTATATCCAGATTAGTTCCTGCAAAAAAGAAAAATAAAGCATAAAAAATAGGTCCAAAATTTTTTAATATTTGAAACATTCTGTTCTTTAATATAGGTTTAAAATTTACTAAAATAGCTCCAAAACTCATATTTGCAAGTAACGGAGAAATTGGCAAAAAATTCTCCAGCGCAAGAATGAAAAATATCAAACTTCCAACAAAAAACGTCATTGTTTCAATGTCTTTTATTTTTTTAATCAATTTTATTGCAACAAAAGCAACAATGCTTCCAATAGCTATCGATAATAATATTTCAATTAAAGGCTCTCCAAAAGAACTCACAATATTAAAAGCTTTACCACTCAAATTAGATTTTGCATAAGCGGAAGCTATAGAATAAATAATCAATGCAGCCCCATCATCTATACCAACAACAGATAATATTGTTTTTGTCAAAGGACCTGATGCCTTTAACTCATTTATGATCGCAACAGTTGCAGCCGGGGCAGTCGCTGAAGAAACAGCACCCATAATTATTGCTTCTGCTAAAGAAAAATTAGAAAACTTCCCTCCTGCTAACTTCATATATATAAAAGTAAACAAACTAACAAAAACAAATGTAACAAAAACTTCTAAAAAAACTATCCAAACAATACTTTTCCCCAATTTCTTTATCGATTTATATTCTAATTCCAAACCTATAGAAAAAGCAATCATACCAAGAGCAATCTCACTTACAATAGAAAAATGATTCGCAACTTCCTTTGTAATAAAACCATATTGCTGCAAAGCAGAACCTGAGATATAAGATCCCCCCATTATTATTCCAAATATAACATAACCGGTTACCATTGGTAAATTAAGCTTTTTAGCAATAAATCTTGCAATAACAATACTCCAAAAAGCAATAGTCAAATATACCATCAGTTCTTCCATTGGATTATCCTCTATTATTATTTAGATAAAAATATATTATTTATTTCATTAAACAAATTATATAAATCATCTTTAGTTTTTACTTTATCAATCCCTTCTCTAAATCTCTTAAATTTTATAAACATAACTAAAGTAGCTAAAATTTGCAAATATTCTCTATGACTTCCCTTAGGAGAAATGATCATTATAACTAAATCCACTGGTCTATCATCTATAGAACCATACTCTATCGGTTTTTCTAACTTAGCTATTGCCATATAAAAATCATCGATACAATCTATCCTTGCATGAGGTACTGCAACTCCAAGTCCTATACCAGTACTCATTACCTTTTCTCTTTTTTGTATTTCTCCTAATAAATATTCTTTTTCTTTAATTATTTTTGTTTCAACAAAAATATCAACTAATTTCTCCAAAACTTCTTCTTTAGATTTACAATCTAACAGAATAATTCTTTCCTTATCGATTAGTCTTATTATATTCTCCATATTCTATTTCTCCTCTTAAATATTTAATAGCATCTTTTTTTGAATCAAAAATAGGGATAATTTTATCAAGTTGAGTTATTCGAAAAACCCTTCTTAATGGTGGTAAAATATTCAACATACAAAATTTTGCATTAGAAGATTCAAATCTTTTATAAATCTGCAAAATATTCCCAATTCCAATACTACCAATATACGTCACTTTTGTAAAATCCATTATACATTTATCAACATCATGTTTCTCGAAAAGATTATTTATTTCTTGTGCCAGATATTCTCTGCCCTCTCCATCTATTGAGCCTATTATCTCTAATAAAAGGATATCTGAATGCCATTTCTTTGAAATGATCAAAAAAAACTCCTTTTTTAAAATATATATTTTTTTTATCTATAAAGTCAACACTTTTTTATAATATTATTTAATTATTAACATTAAAATTTTATTTATAAAAAAAATTTAATCCTATATCTAAATTTTTTATCAATTTTTTTATTTTTTTACTTGATTTAATACTAATATTCTTTAAATTTATAATAACATTATGAATAGTATTCAAAAAATACTTCTTAAGCTAACATTAATAAAAGGTCTTGGGCCAATCAGGATAAAAAATATTATAGATACTATAGACAATATTGAAAATCTTTTCAACTATTCTTATGATGAACTCAAGGAAAGATTAAATATACCTGATAAAATCATCAATAATATAATATCATTTAAAGAAGATGAAAAATTTAATACAATTATAAAAAAAATAGAAGACTATAATATTAAACTAATATCTATTCTTGATGATGAATATCCGCCATCATTAAAAGAGATAGTATCTGCGCCTATTTTATTATTTTACAGAGGCAAATTGCCAGATTTCAGCAAAATCATTCCAGTAGCAATTGTTGGAACCAGATTGCCTTCTAACTATGGTATAGAGGTTACAAAAAAAATTGTTAATGAATTATGCCAGATTCCCAATTTAACTATTATTAGTGGACTTGCAGAAGGCATTGATTCTTTAGCTCATAAAGCAGCATTAAAAACCAATGGCAATACTATTGCTGTTGTAGGTACCGGGCTGGACGTTGTATACCCTGCTTCAAATAAAAAATTAGCAATTGAAATCGAAAAACAAAATTGCATATTCTCTGAATTTTATCCTGGAAGTAAAATAGAATCAAAAAATTTTTATATTAGAAATAGAATAATAAGTGGACTCTCTATTGCTACAGTAGTTATAGAAGCAGGAAAAAAAAGTGGAGCACTAATTACTGCTAAATTTGCAATAGATCAAAATAAAGAAGTCTTTGCAGTACCCGGCAATATTAACAGCAAAAAATCCATTGGCACAAACAATCTAATTAAAAATATGAATGCTTTCCCATTGACAGATGTTAACGATTTTTTCAATTTTTACCCCCAATATTTTGAAAATATTATAAAAAAACAGCCCTCCTCTCAAAAAATTTCTATATCAAAAAATGAATATACTATCATCAAATTATTAGAAAAGGGACCGTTACATATTAATCAAATAATAAATTCTGTCCAGGATAATGATGTTTCTATTAATATGTTCTCAATTTTAACAAACCTTGAATTGAAAAATATAATAACACAGCTACCCGGCTCGTTTTTTAAACTAAATAATGTAGAGATAAAAATTGAATAAAAAAATACGCCCTCTCAAAATCTCTGATATAGCCAATATAGAGCAGGTTTATATTAATTCTTTTAATAAAAAAAAAGATAAAATTAGAAAACCTACAATATGGGAAATGTATATTAAAAAATCTCATGATTTTTCTTTAGGAATATTTGAAAATAATAAACTAATTGGTTTTTCTATTGCTCATTTTTTAGATAATCTGGTATGGTTTGGACCTATAGGCATTATGAAAAATTATCAATCTCAAGGAATCGGCTCTTATCTCCTTAATCATCAAATAAAAAAAATACGTCAGCATAATAAAGATTATAATTTATTTTTAGAATCTCCGGAATTAATCAAAAATGTCAAATTTTACTATAAAAATAATTTCTTACTCCATGATATTGTTTTTAAAATCCTTATAAATCTAAAAAAAACACATATTCCTAAAGATAAAAAATATAAAACAAAAGTACTAAACCATTCTGATATATCAAAAATAATAAATTCATTCCAAATAAATTTTTCAAATGAGTTTTTGGCATTTATTGAATATCATGTAGGGATAATATTACAAATATATAACAATGATAATCAGGCTATTGCTCTAATACAAACCCACAGTCCATATATAAAAGAAGACAATTATGTTACTTTAAAATACTTATTTTATAAACATTTTGACATAAAGATTTTATATAAAATTTTTAATTTTTTAAAAATTATAAATAAAAATTTAGTTTATTTTTCTGTGGGAGGTAATAAATATAACATTCTTGATTTTTTGGGCAATGAAAATTATAAGATTTTACATTACAACTTATTAATGAAACATACATCCAATAATAAAACATATAATAATATAGATTTTTTCTCAATGTCAGGTTAAGTTATTTATTATAATTTAAAAATTTTTATTGTTTTTTTGATTTTTTTTTATATTATACAAATATTAATTATTTTATTTTTTTAATATAAAGAATTTTATGAAAAATCATAAAAAGGAGAACCATAACATGAATTTAAGCTTTAAAGTATCAAACTGGAAAATTTTAGCTAATATTGAAGATGGTGGAAGAATTTGTAGTTTAGAACACAATGGTTTTAATTTTTTAACTCCAGCACCAAAAAAATTTAAAGAACCCTCTATTTTTTTAGGGGAATATGAAAAAAGGCCAGTATATGGATATGATGATTGTTTCCCCAGTGTAGTTAGCTGCAAATTACCAGGTTTTGACTTTGAAGTAGCAGATCACGGAAATTTATGCTGGAATAAATGGAATATATATTCATCTCATAATTCTCTAATTTTCTCAACCTCAATCAAAGAACTAAAATTAAAATTTAATAGAAAGTTAATTTTTAACAATAACCATATAATATGGAAATACCAAATAATAAATAATAATTCAAAAGATCTTCCCTATATCCATGCACCACATCCTTTGATGCCTACAATGAATGTAAAAAATTTATATTTACCAAATTTTAAAAAAATCTATGATATACAAAAACAATATTTAAAACCACTGCCAAATTCAGCTAATGAATTAGCAAAACTTTTAGTTAACTCAGATAAAAATAGCGTATTTATGCTTTATTTAATAGGTATTGATAAAAAAGAAATTGTAATTGAATTCAAAAATGATATAAAATTAAAAATCAATTTTGATCATGAAGATTTTACCACACTTGCTATATGGTGGAATAGATTGGCTTACCCTGATGAAGATGGCATTAGACGAGACGAATTTGCAATCGAACCTTTAACAGGTTATAATAGCTCACTAATTGAATCTATGAAAAATGATGATTACAGAATTGTTAAAGCTAATTCCTCTAAAGAATGGGAAATAAAATGGGAAGTATTAAAATACAACTTATAAATACTTCAAAATTTTTATTGAAATTTAAAAAAAACTTTGTAGTCATTTTTATCTTTCCAAACCTATTTGCAAAAAAATTATTAGCAGATAATAAGAAAATAAAATAATTCTCAGTAACAGATAATTTAACAAAATTATATAATAAAACTAAATGCTATAATTAATATCTTGTGAAATAAAATAAACCTGAATGTATAGTACTACATTTTCAATTATTTTAACAGACATCCACCATTTTAAGGTAATGTCAAGTTAATTGTGTCACTCCCATTTTTTTCATTGTCTAAACACCTCTATCAATATATCAGAATACCCAAGCCTTCTTGATAAATATTGCTCATTCTTTTCATTAAAAAATAGATATAGAAATTTGTCTGCACTTTGTTCAGACTGAAAATATCATCTTATCCTTATGTAGTCTTTGAGCTCCTTATACAATCTTTCCATCCAATTTGTTGTGGAAAAATAACTTCTTATCCTGTGTGGGTATTTAAGAAAGTGTGTATAATTGTCTATCTTGTTTGTCAAATTAGATATACTTCTGTAAATTCTACTCCATTTATCAATAAAAAGCATCATCTTCTCTTTCCTTTCTTACTCATCTTTACTATCCATTACTGCAGCAGGGAATACTTCTTTTATCACTCTTTCTATACCTGAAAGCTCATCACTTATAATAAGCTTTGGCTATTTTAATCCCCTTTTTCTCAAATCATTTAATACATCTTTCCATACAGTTGCTTTCTCTTCTCCTCCA